>ENA-OQCN01000762-OQCN01000762.1-human-gut-metagenome-genome-assembly--contig:-NODE-762-length-17013-cov-2.758202_pt1 | contig 17013 bp, 18 predicted proteins | sample MGYA00242497_ERZ504576 | MGnify/ENA primary metagenome ERZ504576 (study PRJEB26092, sample SAMD00036296) | human gut metagenome | host: Homo sapiens | study: EMG produced TPA metagenomics assembly of... | reverse complement strand
GCAGGAGGGATTTTTTGCGGAGGAAGGCCTTGATGTGGAGGTGATCCAGGCTACGGGCGGCTCGCATGTGACGTCGGTGATGAGCGGGGATGCGTGGGGAGTAATCGGTGGAGTGGATTCAAATGCAATTCCGAATGCATCCGGGAACTGCCCAGATCCGGTGATTGCTGTCTGCAACTGTGTGAACCGCGCTAATGTGTATCTGTGTGCGGCAGTTGGCGAGGAATACACAGGAAATACAGATGAAGAACTTGCACAGTATTTCAAAGGAAAAAAGATCAACTCCGGCAGATTTGGCGGCAGCCCGAATCTGTGTGTGCGCTATCTTTTACTGTCAATTGGACTTGATCCGGATAAGGATGTAGTGATGGTGGAACCGGCAGATATGTCCACCTCAGTTGCCGTGGTACAGAGCGGTCAGGCAGATATCTCCTGGGCAGCGGAACCACAGATCGTTGACGGTATGAAATCAGGTGTATGGACGGATGCATTTACCAGTTACAGATCTTGGAGACTACGCTTACTCCGTACTCAGTGTGTCACAGTCAACTATCCGGAATGACCCGGAGACAGTACAGCACTTTGTCAATGCAATGTTAAAATCGCTTTCTGCTGCACAGGATAAAAAAACTGCGGTCCGCACTGCCGGAAAGGAATTTCCAACCACACCGACCGAAGACATTGAAGCAGCGATCGACCGTGCCTATAAAGATGGACTCTGGAGTGTCGATGGAATCATCACGCCGCAGGCGGTAAAAAATGATATGGAAGTATCCATTGCATCCGATGTATATCAGGGTACCTATCAGTACGATGAACTGGTAGATATGCAGTTCGTCGAAAACGCACAAAAACAAAATTGAAGAGAGTATTTAGTAGAATAGAATGTATGCAGATTTCCGGTGCTTTCCTAAGGTGCCGGGGAATCTGCCATTCACAACACACCGATACACCTTTTCCACCAAATTTGTGAAAATAAATTTCGTAAATTTTCGGGACAAACCCGCCATCTTATAGTATAATAACCGTACTAAAGTAATATAACCACCCCCACACAGGAAAAGGAGAAAAGCGATGATAAATCCGGCATCAATAATGAAGATCATGAATGCAAAAAATAAATTCACGGCAAATCACCCGAAATTTGCTGCATTTCTAAACGCAGTATTTTCCACCGGCATCACGGAGGGAACAATCATTGAGATTACCGTGACAAAACCGGGTGAGGAACCGATCACAACGAACATGAAGGTGCAGCAGTCGGATCTTGAACTGTTACAGGAATTACAGGACATTGCAAAAATGTAAAAATAGAAATGGAGAAGCATATGTTAGGAAAAAAACTTTCTTATCAGACCAATGGAAGTACAGTAGAATTTGAATTTGAACATGGAACGGCGTATGTCACGGCAGTCACGGACACGATCATGAATGTATTTGTTCCGTACCAGTCGAAAGACCACCGTTCAAAAGCAATCGAGGGAGATAAAAGACTTCCGGTTACCGTAGATGTCTCTGAGGAAGGCGGAGCAGTACAGATTAAAACAGATAAGCTGACAGCCAAAGTATACGATGATTTTTGATCGATTTTATAAAAAGACGGTACACTTTTATGTGCAGAATTTCAGGGAGAGCGAAAGAAAAAAAGAATTAAGCGATGAAGCACTTGCAACGTTAGAGTCTGAGGGACATGCCATATCTGCGGATGGTGAAAAAGAAGATCCTGTTATGGTCGTAAAGCAGATGAGCGGGGATGAAAAGTTCTATGGACTCGGAGATAAAACAGGCGTTTTAAATAAAAGAAATTATGAATATGAAAACTGGAATTCCGATCTGCCACAGGCACACACGGACGATTTTAAGGCATTGTATAAATCCATTCCGTTTTTGATCACATTAAAAGATGCGGCGTATTTGGAATGTTCTTTGACAACACTTACAGATCACATGTCAATCTGGGAAAAGAGAACAGCGCCTGCTATTATTACAGTGCAGAGAACGGAAATCTCGATTATTATTTTATTTCCGGGGAAAAAATGACGGATATTGTGGAAGGCTATACTTATCTGACCGGAAGAACCCCTCTGCCGCAGCTTTGGACATTAGGGCATCATCAGTCAAGATGGGGCTATATGTCAGCTGATGATATCAGACGTGTGGCACACAAATACAGAGAACTGCAGATTCCATGTGATACGATCCATTTTGATATCGATTATATGGATGGGTACCGCGTATTTACCTGGAATGAAAAGGGTTTTGGAGCACCGGGTGCAATCATAAAAGAGATCGCAGAGGATGGTTTTAAGGTTGTCTGCATCATTGATCCGGGTGTGAAATTAGATCCGGGATATGCAAAGTATGATGAGGGAATCGCGAATGATTATTTTGCAAAAACACCGGAAGGGGAAGTATACGTCAATGAAGTATGGCCGGGCGAAGCGGTATATCCTGATTTTGGAAAGCCGGATGTAAGAAAATGGTGGGCAGAAAATCAGAAATTCTTAGTGGATCTTGGTGTGCGAGGAACATGGAATGATATGAATGAGCCTGCAAGTTTCCGTGGAGAACTTCCACAGGATGTCGTTTTTACGGACGAGGATCAAAAGACAGATCATGCGGCAATGCATAATGTTTATGGACATCTGATGTCAAAGGCAACTTATGAAGGATTAAAGGAAGCCGATGGAAGAAGACCGTTCGTGATCACAAGAGCATGTTATGCAGGAACACAGAAATACTCTACCGTATGGACCGGAGATAACCAGAGCCTCTGGGCACATCTTAGAATGGCGGTTCCACAGCTCTGCAATCTCGGTATGAGCGGAATTGCATTTGCGGGAACGGATGTCGGCGGATTTGGTGCAGACTGTACACCGGAATTAATGTGCCGCTGGGTTCAGGTTGGTGCATTTTCCCCACTGTTCCGTAACCATTCTTCCATGGGAAGTACATTCCAGGAGCCATGGCAGTTTGATGAGGAGACGATCCGCATCTACCGCAAATTTGTGGAATTAAGATATCAGTTACTTCCATACCTGTATGATCTGTTCCGCGAATGTGAACTGACCGGACTGCCGATTATGCGTCCTCTGGTTTTACATTATGAGAATGATCCGGAAGTCTGGAACTTAAACGGTGAATTTTTAGTCGGAGAAAATCTTTTAGCTGCACCTGTTTTAGAGCAGGGAGAGACGAAAAAGATCGTATATCTTCCGGAAGGTGTCTGGTATGATTATGAGACAAAGAAACCATATCAGGGCAGACAGTATTATATGGTAGACGCACCGCTTGATACCTGTCCGATGTTCGTAAAAGAGGGAGGCATGATCCCAACTTATGAACTGGCACAGTACGTCGGTGAAAAGCCGTATGATACCTTGAAAATGCGCGTGTATCCGGGCAATGGAACTTATCTGCATTATCAGGATAACGGAGCGGATTTTGCCTACCGTGACGGTGCTTATAATGTGTATGAGTTTACGCATGAAGGGGACAAAAAAGAGGCATCCGTGCAGATGAAAAAAGAAGGTTATACGAAATACAAAAATATTTTGTTTGAATAATTCTAACGCATAATGGAACCCGCACAAAAGTATTCCTTACGCATATGATATAGAGATGTTAGCGACAGGAGCAATGTGTGGACTATAATCAGGAACAGTTTTTCCGTATGCAGATGGATGTGCCGAAAATGCCTTTTTATATGAGCTATCCGATGCAGAATCTGTATCTGACGGAAATGGAATATGAAAAAGATATGGAACGCATGAAGGAGCTTTATCCGAAAGAGGTGAAGACAATCCTTTCTTATGTGGAAGATGAGTGCGACAAGATGGAGTATGAGGGGAGCCTGATGTTTGACGAGTATCCGGACCGCCTGATGTTAGAACAGGTGGCAGAGCGGATCTACCGCAATGTGACAGGGGAAGAAAAGAATGTTGAGGCAGAACAGTACTGGGGCGGAATGAATCCACCGCCGGGACCGGGATGCCGCCCCACCTCCACCGGGACCCGGGATGCCGCCTCCACCGCCCCCTGGAGGACGTGATGATATGCGGAGCCTGATCGGGGTATTATTAAATAATGAGATGTACAGACGGCGCTGCAGGCACAGAAGATGCAGACGCTGGTGGTAAAACAAATGTTACAGAAAATGGGCAGGTCATAGGTACACTGCCCGTTTTTTAATTCTCTTTCTTAAAATTTCAAAAAGAATCAGTGATAGGCATTGCGGATTTGAAAAAAAAATGCATACAATATATCTGTCGCTTTTTTTCGGGTTTCAGAAGAAATTACAAAGATGGCGGTTTTAACAGGGAAAATGATATTTCATTCACATAGAGTAAGGAGACAATATCGTGCAGAAAGGTGCAATTAAGGCAGTCGTACTGACCGTCATTTTTTTGTGGCAGTCGGAGTATTTAGTATGATGACAAATCATGTCAATGAAGATCTGACAACAGAAATGAAAAATGCCACATTACCGGTCATCACATTAGAGAGCAGTGAGCAGGAAGTCAATGAATTATATGGATATCGTACAAAGATGAATGCTGCGAGTATGCGCGATACGATCACACCGATTGGAAAAGACAGAAAACTTCCGGTTACGATCCAGACATACGAGACAAGCGTGGATGCGATCTCTTATGAAATACGAAGCCTTGATGGGGAGAGACTGATCGCCAATGCAGATGTCAATTCCTATGATGAGAAAAAAGGTACGATCAAAGCAGAACTTGAAATCCAGAATCTGCTTCAGGAGGGGGAAGAGTATTTACTTCTTATTAATTTAGAGAGCGGAAATGATGTCATTTATTATTATACAAGGATTGTGGAAATGCCAAATGCGCATGTAGACGAATCCCTGAAATTTGTAAAAGAGTTTCATAATACCACATTCAACAGTGAGACATCGGGAACACTGTCAACGTATATGGAAAAAACAACCGGCGATAACACAACATTACAGTTTGTTTCATTAAATTCTTCATTAAAACAGCTTGCATGGGCAGATTTTAACGGAGAGCAGTTAACGACGCCGGTGCCATCCATAAAAGAAATTACGGATACCTATAATGTGATCGTGCTGGATTATGTTGTGACGAGTATCGGTGAGGGTGGCGAGAGTGAATATTATAATGTAGAAGAATATTACAGAGTGCGCTATACAAGCAGCCGGATGTATCTGCTCAATTTTGAACGCCGGATGAATCAGATTTTCCGCGGGGAAAATGCAAGCTTTTTTGACAATTATATTGAGCTTGGGATACGCTCCGGAAATGTGGAGTATCAGGCGAATGAGACGGGAACCACGGTCGCTTTTGTACAGGAGGGCGAACTCTGGAGTTACAATGAGACGGAGAATACACTCGCAAAAGTGTTCAGTTTCCGTGGATATGAAGGAATTGACAACCGTGAAAATTATGGGGAACATGATATCAAAATTGTCAGGATCGATGAGGCGGGAAGCCTTGATTATATCGTATATGGCTATATGAACCGCGGAAACCATGAGGGGGAAGTGGGAATTGAGGTCAATCATTATGACAGTCTTTCAAACACAAATGAGGAACTTGCATTCATATCTTCGGATAAGGCATACGAGGTCATGAAATCCGAACTTGGTCAGATGATGTATGTGACTGAGGGCGGAGAATTATATCTGATGGTCGATGGCAGTGTGTATGGAATCGATCTTAGTACATTGGAAATGAAAGAGCTGATCAAGGGACTGGATAAAGAAATATATGCGGTTTCAGAATCCGACCGTTATTTTGCATGGACGAAAGACAGCCAGAACGGACAGAGTGATACGATTTCGCTCATCAACTTTTCCAGTGAAAAAACATTTACCATAACAGAAGGCAGTGGAAAGTATGTAAAACCGCTTGGATTTATGGGAGACGATTTTGTATATGGCGTAGCGAATGCGGCAGATGTATCAACGGAGGCTGCGGGAAATGTAATCTTCCCGATGTATCAGATTAAAATTTTAGATGTTTCATCCGATACGCCGTCCGTTTTAAAGACATACGAAAAAAATGGATATTATGTTTCCGGGGTTGATATTGAAGATTACACTATGTACTTAAACCGTATTCAGTATAATGGTACGGCGTATGTGGACGCAGATCAGGATATGATCATGAACCGGGAGGGAGATGGAAATAAAATAGTTTCCATTGTAAGCAGCAGTTCTGACAGTAAAGAGACCCGGTTTGAAATATCTTTGCCGGAAAATGTGGGGGAAAAGGCTCCAAGACTGCTGACTCCGAGAGAAACCATATTAGAGCAGGATCGCACGCTCACACTTGAAGATAAGGGTGGTAACGGAAAATATTATGTTTATGTAAAAGGTGATGTGGTTTATACCACAGATCAGGTGGCAGGTGCGATCACAAAGGCAAATGAAAAGATGGGAGTCGTAGTAGGCGAGGATCAGGAGTATATCTGGAAACGTTCCAGAGATGCAATCAAACCGGCACTCTCTGATATCGCAGTCGGCGCGGAAGATGCTTCTTCCGGCAGCATTGCTCAGTGTATCAATGCAATGCTTGAGAAAGAAGGAATTAATATCAGTGTCAGTGCATTGATTGCAGGCGGTGAGACACCGAAGAATATTTTGAGCAATACAATGAAAGATGCAAGAATTTTAGATCTGACCGGGTGCAGTGTGGAAGAAGTCCTTTACTATGTAAGCTGCGGTAATCCGGTATTTGCAATGACGGGAAGCATGAAGCGGTTCTGGTGGTAGGATATGATGCCAATAATGTCATTATTTTTGATTCTTCATCCGGAAACAATTTTAAACAGAGTATAACGGAAGCAGATGAAGTGTTTAAAGGAGCAGGAAATGTTTTCTTCACATATCTGAAATAAAGCAAATGCAGAAAAAGGCAGGTTTTACAGATACATTTCCAATATAAATACATGAAAAAAAGAGAAAACTGCATAAAAAAACAGTGCTTCCATAGAATAGTTCGTTGAACTTTAACAGATTTAAGTGAGACGTATTGCAAATTAAAGTCGAATGGGTTATATTTTGAGAAGTACTTGAAAAGAGGAAGAGGATGAATATGAGCAGAAAAGAAGTAGTGGTTTCGAATGTTTCAAAAGAACATGATAATCCAATTGCAGAACTGGTTCAGGTGGCTTGCCGCTATGACAGTGAGATTATCCTTGAGAGCAATAACCGCCGGATCAATGCAAAGAGTATCATGGGAATCATGGCATTTAATCCTTCAAAGGGTATGACAGTGAATATTGTCGCTGAAGGAAGCGATGAAGAAGAAGCATTAGACGCAATGGAGAAGTTTTTAGTTTGTGAGTAAGTTTTGTTGAGGAGGGAATTCATTATGGCAAAAGGAACTGTAGCAAAAAATAATGCAATCAAAGCAGAAAAAACAAATCAGGTAAAGGCAGCAGAGCCGAAGACAAATGAGAAGGCCAGTGATGTTTTACAGGCAGCAAAAAATGCAGCACAGGATGTGAAGACAGCAGTCAAAGAGTCTGCATCTGAAGTAAAAGCAGCAGTAACAGAAAAGACAGCAGCAGTCAAAGAAGCTGTAGAAGAAAAAGCAGCAGCAAAGACTGAGACAGTCAAAGATACAGCAGCTGAGACAAAAGAAACAGCAAAACCGGCAAGAGAAAAGAAACCGTCAAGAGCAGCAAAGAAAGCAGCAAAGGCAGCAAAAGAAGAATTAAAACCGGAAGTATTTATCCAGTATCAGGGGAATGAAGCGATTGTTGCAGATGTGATTGAGAAAGCAAAAAATGAGTTTGTTGCAGATGGTCACAGAGCATCATCCATCAAGAGCCTTCAGGTATATTTAAAACCGGAAGAATTTGCAGCGTACTATGTGATCAACCAGAAGTTTGCAGGAAGAGTTGATCTGTTTTAGGAGCGTTTGCCAGACGGACTTACATAGAAATGAGATAAGAAGAAACCGTTATACAAAAGTGTATGATGGTTTCTTTTTTTGATGCCAGAATGTTTATAGACATGCATTCCATTGTATAAGAAAAGCCGGCACGAAAAAGTACCGGGCTTTTTTGATATTTCAGAATGAATTATTTCTGCTCTGCCTTGTATTTAGATACCAGACGTTCGATTCTGTCATACGGGTTTAACAGATCGCTGATGGAAGAATCATGGTTTAAGGTATCAATGATATAAGCGATGTATTTGCTCATATCACAGCTGATGTAATATGGTTTGGATAAGAGTTCCGGTGTCTGATAGGTAAGGTTTGTGGTAACGACTTTGTAGATCGTTCCATCTGCAACTGCCTGATCAAATTTCTCTAAACCGTTTGTGAAGAGTCCGAAAGTTGCAACGACGAAGATACGGTTTGCTTTACGTTTCTTTAACTCTGTTGCAACATCGATCATACTTTCACCGGAAGAAATCATATCATCGATGATGATAACATCTTTTCCCTCTACGGAGGAACCTAAAAACTCATGCGCAACGATCGGGTTGCGTCCGTCTACGATACGGCTGTAATCACGTCTCTTATAGAACATACCGACATCTAATCCGAGAACGCTTGCAAGATATACAGCACGGTTGGTACCACCTTCATCCGGGCTGATTACCATCATATGATCGGAATCGATCTTTAAGTCGGTTACTTCGCGTAAGATCCTTTTACGAACTGGTAAGCAGGCTGTACGGTCTCGAAGCCTTTTAACGGGATCGCATTCTGTACACGCGGGTCATGTGCATCAAATGTGATGATGTTATCTACACCCATTGCAGTCAGTTCCTGTAATGCTAAAGCACAATCTAAAGATTCGCGGGAAGTACGTTTGTGCTGACGGCTTTCATATAAGAAAGGAATGATGACGGTGATACGTCTTGCTTTACCGCCAACGGCTGCGATAATACGTTTTAAATCTGCATAGTGGTCATCCGGTGACATGTGGTTCTCATGGCCGCATACGGAGTAGGTAAGACTGTAATTTGTCACATCGACCATCAGTACAGGTCGTATCCACGGACAGACTCTTTGATCACACCTTTTGCTTCGCCGGTTCCAAAACGCGGAACAGCGGTAGAGATGATGTAAGAATCGCGGCGGTAATCTTTAAAGGCAAGATCAGATGCATGCTGATGCTGTCTTTTTTCTCTCCAGCCGACCAGGTACTTGTCTACTTTCAGACCAAGCTCTTTGCAGCTCTCAAGCGGGATCAGACCGAGTGCTCCATCAGGTAAGGTTTCCAGGTTTCTTTCATCGTTTGGCATTGAATGGTTCCTCCATAAAAATTTGTTTACATGTATTTCAATAGATTGCTCTAATTGAAGGCAGAAAATGTATTTTGTGTTTATAGAACATCAGCGTCTTCGTTTCTGCATCCGGATATCTTCCCCGAATAATTTGATCAGAACATAATTGTCCATAATTCTTGATAAGATTCGCTCCGAATACAGATCGGTAAGCTGGGACAATCCGAGGTTTGTGGAAATGATGGTTGATTTCCGGTGCAGGATCCTTTCGTTTAAGCACAAAAACAACTGGGAAGTCGTAAAAGAATTTGTAAGCTCTGTGCCGAGATCATCGATGATCAGAAGATCGCAGGTAAAAATATTTCATTTGCGGCAATCGCTTCCTCATCTTTTGCAAATACACCCTTGCTTAATATATCAAATAATTGGAACGCCGTAAAGTAAATTACAGAATGACCGTGATCCATCAGCTCTTTTGCAACACAGTTTGACAGAAACGTTTTGCCGATGCCGGTATCTCCGTAAAAGTACAGATTGGAAAATGTATCATCAAAGTGATCAATAAAATCATGACATTTCGCAACGGCATCTTTTGCTGTTGCCAAAGATGATAACCCGGTTGCAGGATTTATGTCTTTATCAGAATAATAGTCAAAAGAAAATGTGGAAAAATTCTCACGGAGCAGGATGCTTTTTAAATTCGACTGGGTATAGACTAAATCGATCGCAGCCTGTGTAAAACAGTGGCAGCGTTTCCCGTCGATAAAACCGGTGTCCTTACAATCCGGGCATTTGTAAGAAGTCTCCAGATAATCAGCAGAAAACCCTGCTTTTTTCAGAAGATCCTTTTTTTCACTGCGGTAGGAGGCAATCTGTTCTTTCAGGGTATTAAGAGCCATGGTATCACCGTCTAAGAGCTTTTTTGCCTGTGCAACGGAGCAGGTCGCAATGGCATCATCGATCTCACGGAGACGTGGGATCTTGATGTAGGCATAACGGGTCCGTTCTTCCCTGTCATGTTCATTTTTTAACTGTCGGGCATCATATGCCGTATAATCTCATCGTATTGTGAATTTGTCAGAGGCATGTTCTTATCCTAATCTCCATTTTTGCCTGTTTTAGTATGAAGACAATGTTTTCACACTACTCTATGGTATCAATGTTTTGAATTGGTTGTCAGTAACATTTTTTCAAGCTCATCATATTCATAGGAGCGCTGCCCGATGCTTGTAAACTTGTTTTTCGGACCGGCAGCCTCCTGTGCCGATGCTTTGGTGCGTTCTTTATGTTCAAGATTTAAACGTTTTACATCTTCCATGGTATGTACGTTTAATTTACGCCAGTTCGAGAGCATTTTGTCAGTGTAAGGAAAACTCGGCTGGTGGATGCTCTGGATGGTCTGCTGACATGCCGCACAGATGATATCGATCGAAAAACCATATTCGGAACGCCATTTTTCAATATAGTCTGTCTCGGATGGAACCAGATTTCTTCCTGTAATGCCAAAGGAGCGCATCACCGCATAGTAGGCCGGACTGTGGATCTTTGCCTCCTGTTTGGCAGCGGTTACCGTCCGGATGCCGCTTTCTGCCATTTTAGCGCCGTGGCTTCGATGTAGCGGATAGCGGTGTGGTTTTTGCTGACACAATATTCCACCAGATATGCGATCAGATCCGATGAAAATGAAAGCTCATCATATAAATAAATAAAAGTATTCATATCCGTCTGGCTGAGCGGGCGTCCAAGATAACGTTCCGCGACAAAAAGAAGTTCCGCAATCTGGTCATTTTCCTGAAACTGTTTTAATTCATCGCGGGTGTAATCCCTTTTTGGCGGGAAGGATTCTGTATTTACCGAAGAAATGCCGTCATCCGGGGAATGATATGTGTCTTCTAAAGAGGAGACACTGTCTGCTTCAGGTGTTTCCGCAGCCGTTTCATTTTCCGGAAAATCATCGCCTGTGCCGGTTTTATCCCTGGATGCAGAATCAATCAGGCAGATACCGGTCAGGTTGTGCTCAGTATCATATTCTAACCGTAAAAGATGCATACGTTCCCAGTAACTTAGGGCGCGTTTGACATCCTTTTCCGTGTGTTCAAATTTATCTGCAATCGAAGAAATCGAAAAAGCGGAATCCGGGGCATTCATCAGACGCAGCAGGTACAGGTAGATCTTTACAAATTCCCCGTTTGCGTCAGACATATATTCATCAATAAAAATATTCGATACACTCGTGGCAGAAGATGCACTGTCACTGTGGATTAGTATTTTAGCCATGAAGGAAACCCTCTTTCGATAATATTCTAAAAGTATAAGTATAAATATTTGCTGCGCCACAAATTATAGCATAGGAAAAGAAAAAAGAGAAGAACATTTTTGAATACAAACGCTGTAAAATCAAGGGTTGCGGGGAATGTGGATAATGTGGATAAAAAAGTGGATTCATAAAAACGGAAGTTATGGCAAATGTGCCGGAATACAGAAAATAAGGGACATAAAAGAAAACGGAATCCGAAAATGGATATGTGTTATGTTAACAAAAATCACATTCGATGGTTGAAGTTTTCCCCAATCGAATGTGGATAATGTGGATAACTTATCGACCAAGAAGATGTTCACCCACGTTTACGATATCTCCGGCCCCCATAGTTATCAACAGATCACCGTTTATACAATTTTTCAGTAAAAATTTCTCGATCTCTTCAAAGGAAGGAAAATAATAGCATTCTGTTCCTTTTTCCTTTAATTTTGCAAGGATATCCCTCGAACTGATGCCGTAAGTATTTTTCTCACGGGCAGCATAGATATCAGCAAGAACGACCACGTCTGCCATGGACAGTACATCTGCAAAATCATCTAAAAATGCTTTTGTCCTGGAATAGGTGTGTGGCTGGAAAGCCAAGACCAGGCGCTTGTGTGGATAATTTTTGGCTGCGGTTAATGTTGCACGGATCTCTGTCGGATGATGTGCGTAATCATCAATGATAGTAACCCCGTCCACACATCCTTTGTACTGGAAACGGCGGTCTGCACCTCCGAAAGCGGATAATCCGGCAAGAATCGCATCCGTTGAAATGCCAAGATCAAGCGAGAGTGCGATTGCTGCAAGTGCATTTGATACGTTGTGCATGCCCGGAACGTGAAGTTTTACATCCATGACCGGGGTACCGTGATGCATTGCCGTAAAGGAAGCGCATGCTGTTTCGTCAAAGGTAATATCAGAAGGATAATAGTCACAGGAGTCATTCAGTCCGAAAGTGATTACCTGCGGATCTAAGCCGCTGGTGAGCTCTGTGTAGTTTTCAATCTCTCCGTTTATAATGATCGCACCGTCTTTTTTTGTATTTCCTGCAAATTTTCGGAATGAATTGCGGATGTCCTGAATATCTTTAAAGAAGTCAAGGTGTTCCGCTTCCACGTTTAAAATAACACTGTATCGTGGATAAAAATGGAGAAAACTGTTGGTATATTCACACGCTTCGGATACAAAAATATCGGACTTGCCTACTTTTATATTTCCTTCAATGGCTTTTAAGATTCCACCGACGGAAATGGTAGGATCAGCCTTTGCTGCGAGAAGAATCTGGCTGATCATGGATGTGGTCGTCGTTTTTCCGTGGGTACCGGCAACGGCGATGGAATTGTTGTAATTGTCCATAATCTGACCAAGCAGTTCTGCGCGGCTTAACATTGGGATGCTGCGCTCCTTTGCGGCCGCGTATTCCGGATTGTCTTCCCGGATAGCAGCGGTGTAGACGATAAGATCAATGCCGTCGGTAAGATTTTCAGCCTTCTGACCGTAAAAAATACGGGCACCCATGTGCTCTAAATGTCTGGTCAGTTCGGATTCTTTTGCGTCGGATCCTGAGATGGCAAAATGTTCTTCTAAAAGTATCTCAGCAAGACCACTCATGCTGATGCCGCCGATTCCGATGAAATGGATGTGCAGCGGCTGGTTGAAATTGATTTTATACATTTATTGATACCTGCCTGTTTTATGAATTATTCTGTTTGTTTCATTATACCCGTATGAAATTAATTTGCAAATTCTTTTGGGGAAAAATCTTTTCGACAGAAAAAAACGAATTGTAGATAAAATTTTATCAATTTGTGCAATGTGTCAAAAATATGTAAAATCAGTAAAAAATATTGTGGAAAATGATGTACATGGGATTTGAAGTGTGGTATAATTAAAAATACCAAAAGGAATAGATTGACTAGAAAGTGACGAGAGGTGATTGACGTGATTCGAAAAGAATGATAGCTATGCTATTGGCTGGAGGACAGGGCAGCCGTCTTGGAGTGCTTACAGCAAAGGTTGCCAAACCGGCAGTTGCGTTTGGAGGGAAGTACCGCATTATCGATTTTCCACTCAGCAACTGTATTAATTCAGGAATTGATACTGTTGGTGTTCTGACACAGTATCAGCCGTTACGTTTAAATACCATATCGGAATTGGTATTCCGTGGGATCTTGACCGTAACAATGGCGGTGTAACGGTTCTTCCACCTTATGAGAAGAGCAACAACAGTGAGTGGTACAGTGGAACAGCAAATGCAATCTACCAGAATATGAATTATATGGAGAGCTATAATCCGGAATATGTCCTGATCTTATCAGGCGACCATATTTATAAGATGGATTATGAAGTGATGCTCGATTTCCATAAAGAAAATCATGCAGATGTGACGATTGCAACAATGCCGGTACCAATTGAGGAAGCAAGCAGGTTTGGAATCGTGATTGCAGATGAAAATAAAAAAATACAGGATTTTGAGGAGAAACCGGCAGAGCGAGAAGCAATCTTGCATCCATGGGAATCTATATTTTCAGCTGGAATGTTTTGAAGGAAGCATTACATGCCATGAAAGACCAGAGTGGCTGTGATTTCGGCAAGCATATAATTCCGTATTGTCATGAGAGAGGAAAACGTCTTTTCGCCTATGAATTTAACGGTTACTGGAAAGATGTCGGAACGTTAGGATCCTACTGGGAAGCAAATATGGAGCTCATCGATCTGATCCCGGAGTTCAATCTCTATGAGGAATACTGGAAGATCTACACAAAGAGCGATATCATTGAGCCGCAGTATCTGTCAGAAGATTCTGTGGTTGAGAAGAGTATCATTGGTGAGGGATCCGAGATCTATGGAGAAGTACATAGTTCTGTCATCGGTGCAGGTGTTACGATCGGTAAGGGAAGCGTAGTAAGAAACTCGATAATTATGAAAGGGACACAGATTGGTGAAGGTGTCACGATAGATAAGTCAATCGTTGCAGAAAACTGCCAGATTGGAAACAATGTGGTGCTTGGAGTCGGTGAGGAAGCACCGAACAAGCTGAATGCAAGCATATATTCTTTTGGTCTTGTAACAATAGGTGAAGATTCCGTGGTGCCGGATGGCGTTCAGATAGGAAAGAACACGGCGATTTCCGGAGTTACGGAAAAAGAAGATTATCCGGATGGAATTCTTGAAAGCGGTGAAGTAATTATTAAGGCAGGTGACTCAGAATGAAGGCAATAGGTATTATTTTAGCTGGCGGTAATAACAGCCGTATGCAGGAACTATCCAATAAGAGAGCGATTGCAGCAATGCCTGTTGGGGGCAGCTATCGAAGCATTGATTTTGCACTCAGCAATATGAGCAATTCGCATATACAGACAGTTGCAGTACTGACACAGTACAGCGCCAGATCCTTAAATGAGCATCTGAGTTCCTCAAAATGGTGGGATTTCGGAAGAAAACAGGGCGGTCTGTTCGTATTTAACCCGACAGTTACGGTGGACAACAGCTGGTGGTATCGTGGAACTGCAGATGCCATGTATCAGAATATCAGTTTCTTAAAGAAACGCCACGAACCGTATGTCATCATTACGAGCGGTGACTGTGTTTATAAGATTGATTACAATAAAGTACTGGAATATCACATCGAAAAGAAAGCGGATATCACGGTAGTGTGCAAAGATATGGCACCGGATGTGGATGTAAGCCGCTTTGGTGTGGTACGCATGAACGAGGATTCCAGGATCGTGGAATTCGAGGAGAAACCGATGGTATCCCAGTCGAATACGATCTCTACCGGTATTTATATCGTGCGCAGAAGACAGCTCATTGAGATGTTAGAGCGCAGTGCAGAGGAAGGACGCTGGGATTTCGTTACGGATATTCTGATCCGTTATAAAAATATGAAACGTATCTACGGTTACAAGATGAAAGAATACTGGAGCAATATCGCGACCGTTGAGTCTTATTACCAGACCAATATGGATTTCCTGAAACCGGAAGTGCGCAGATACTTTTTCCATGATGAGCCAAAGATCTACTCTAAGGTTGATGATCTTCCGCCTGCAAAGTACAATGCAGGATCCGACGTGCGCAACAGTCTGATCGCAAGCGGCTGTATCGTGAACAGCAAAGTGGAAAATTCGATCCTGTTCAAAAAAGTATTTGTTGGAAAGAACTGTGTGATCAAAAACTCCATTATTTTAAATGATGTATATATCGGAGATAACACACACATTGAGAACTGTATCGTGGAGAGCAGGGACACATTGAAAGCCAATACATATTACTGTGGGGACAATGGTATCAAGATTGTTTCTGAGAATAATGAGCGCTACGTGTTATAGAAATGCATTTTTAGGACAAGGGTAAAACAACTTAAAGGGGGACATAAGACATGCAGATAACGGACGTGAGGATCAGAAGAGTAGAAAAAGAAGGCAAGATGAAAGCGGTAGTTTCAATCACGATCGATGAAGAGTTCGTGGTACATGATATTAAGATCATTGAAGGGGAAAAAGGTCTTTTTATTGCAATGCCAAGCCGGAAGGCAGCGGATGGAGAATACCGTGATATTGCACATCCGATCAACTCCGGAACGAGAGAGCGGATCCAGAAACTGATCTTGGAAAAGTACGAGGAGACATTAGCTGCTGAAGAGTAAGGAGCTTTTGGCAGCAGGTCTTTGAGGAAGATTGTTGTGTCGGCAGAATAAAAAGAATGAGCGGCTGTAACAGGGGATTGTTGTTACAGCCGCTTTTTGGTGTGTGTTAAACAGTTGATTCGCCAAATGATGGTTTGTTGGGGACATGCGTCGCCCGTCCAAATGGTGTGTCGCAGGCTTGTGAGTGGAATCTTACGCAAAGCCGGAGTTAATTTTGGTTCCGTTGTACGAAAATAAGAAAAGTCTAAGTGTGTCTGAGTTAGATTTTCTCGGAGTGACGTGACCGGCAACAACGAGTCATCCATGACTCGATGCTGCCTTGTCTGCCATCCGTGGCAGAACATCACTGTGTACCTATAGACACACTAAGATTTTCTAATTTTCTCCCAAAGTCACAAAATTAGCTTCGGCTTTGCGCAAGATGCCAGCCGTCAGGTTATGAACACCATTTGGGTGGGCGGTTCATCTCAAAACTGGGGGCGTAGGCGCGAATTTTTGATATTCGCTTGAATGAAAATATGCTTAAAATGCTAATGTGCTGTATCATTAATATTCAACCTAATGGCTTCCCAGAATTTTTATATGCTACATTGTATTACATGAATTATTTCGTAAAATGCCAGACAAAATAACACAGAATAATTTTTTCAAATGTGTATGGCAATAAACATAGGCATAACGGGATACATTGAGGTTTTTCCAGTATTATCAAACCAATAATAATCTATTAAACATAGTTATTTGGAAATATTTTTTTTTCAGATTCAGACATAAAACACTAAAAATTTACACCCGCCAAAGTTGTAAAATGAGTTCCCCGGCGAAGGGTGG
>ENA-OQCN01000761-OQCN01000761.1-human-gut-metagenome-genome-assembly--contig:-NODE-761-length-17014-cov-2.513650_pt1 | contig 17014 bp, 18 predicted proteins | sample MGYA00242497_ERZ504576 | MGnify/ENA primary metagenome ERZ504576 (study PRJEB26092, sample SAMD00036296) | human gut metagenome | host: Homo sapiens | study: EMG produced TPA metagenomics assembly of... | reverse complement strand
CCTACGATACATTTTAGCATATTAAAGTTTTAAAGTAAATACATATTTTATGTAATTTTATTTTTTTCGCAGACCGCCATTATATCATTTTCTCCCCATATACGCAATGAAATATATAGATTATCATTTCAAGAACATACGTTCTGTTTTTATTTCTTTTCTATTGATTTTCAAACATATGTTTGCTATAATATTTTCATCACTAACAGTTATTTCACCTTGCAAAGGAGTATTCACATGAAAAAAATCGGTTCTTTTTTCTTTACATTTATACCGTTTTTACTTGCACTTGTATTTCAGTACCTTGCCATGTTTTTTGTTATGGGAGTCACTCTGTTTTACGAACATATCCGCTATATTTTTTCTTCCAACCGTATCTACGCAGATCTTTGGAACAAAACATTAGATTTATGGTCCACGACACGTGTAAATACCTGATCATGATTGTATTTTCCCTTCTCTGTATCGGAGCATTTGGCTTCTGGTATCATGCCGGGTATAATGGAATCTATCTGATTCATCCACGAAAAGTTTTTCATCCGCTTTCCATTGTCGGGATCATCCTTTTAGTTCCCGGTACTCAGTGCCTTTCGACCTATCTGGTCTCTTTCACAGCCTCGCTGTTTCCGCAGTGGATGAAGGCATATGAAAAATTAATGGAAAGTACCGGAATAAACAGTGGACTGACCGTTTCCATGTTTTTTTATTCCATCCTGCTTGCCCCGATCGGCGAAGAGCTTCTCTTTCGCGGTGTCACGATGCATCAGGCAAAAAGAGTGTTCCCATTCTGGCAGCCAATATCATGCAGGCGCTTTTATTTGGACTTTTTCATATGAATATGATCCAGGGAATCTATGCCTTTTTCCTCGGCATGGTCTTAGGTTACATCTGTGAAAAAGGCGGCAGTATTTATCAGTCTATCCTGTTTCATATGATGTTTAACTTCTGGGGAACCATTATAAGCGGCATTTTACCGACCGGCAACAGCACACTCTTTTTCGTTCTTTATTTTGCCACCGGAGTGATCTGTACTTTTAGCGGTCTCATTCTCTTTCGTTTCGGCACAAACCGGCTGGCTCAAAAGCAGGCGGCTCCATTGTACCTTGAAAATACCGGATACGATACTTTTTATCCATCCAATTAGTGGCTTCTGGTTATGTTTCCAGTTTTTGTAACTATGACCAGTTCACTTTTTTATCACTGCAGATAATTTTTCAGGAAACGGATCAGCTCCTCCATCTCTTCCTTCGTTCCAATACTGATCCTGAGATAATTGCTGATTCGTTCCTTCGAAAAATACCGCACAAAAATGTGTTCTTTTTTCAAAGCCTCAAACAGTTCTTTTGCCGGTACGCGCTCATGTGTCGCGAAGATAAAATTACTCATGGAATCGCCAAATGAAAAACCAAGTTTTGTGAGTTCCTGCTTCGTCCATTCACGGGTTGCTATTACACGCTGTCTTGTCTCTTCAAAGTAGGCTTTATCTTTGATTGCTTCCACACCAAGTGCAAGCGCTGTCTGATTCATGGTATAGGAATTGAATGAATATTTCACATCATTGATATATTTGATCAGTTTCTCATTTCCCATCGCATAACCGATACGCATGCCTGCCATGGAGCGCGATTTTGAAAATGTCTGGACTACCAGCAGATTATCATATTTCTCGATTAACGGAAGTGCACTCTCCCCGCCAAAATCGATATATGCCTCATCCACCACCACGATGACATTCCGGTTATGTTGTATGATATCCTCTATTTCAGACAACGGCATTAAAATTCCCGTCGGTGCATTTGGATTTGGAAAAACCACACCGCCATTTTCGCCATAATAATCTTCTTTTACAATCTGAAAATTTTCATCTAACGGCTTTACCTCATATGGAATCCGCAGCATGTCTGCCCAGACATCATAAAAGGAATATGTGATATCCGGGAACCAGACCGGTGTTTTGGAATTAAAAAAAGTCATGAAGATCATGGCAAGCACATCATCCGATCCCACACCGACAAACACCTGACTGCTCTTTAATCCATAATACTCTGCGATTGCATCCACCAAAACCTTGCAGGTCGGTTCCGGATATAACCGAAGCCGGTCTGTATCAAATTCTTTCAGTGCACGGATCACTCCCGGTGCCGGCGGATATGGATTTTCATTTGTATTTAATTTTATCATATGCTGTTCCTGTGGCTGTTCTCCCGGAACATAAGGCACTACTTTTCTTACATAAGACTCCCAGCTGCTCATTCTACTCCTCCATGCTTACGTTGATTTCTACAATTTTCCTTTTTTACACTGCGTTATTTCAGTCCATACACTTGTGCAAGTTTTTCAAAAGCGGGCAGTGAATTTTTGACCGTCTCATGGGAAACACAATAAGCAAGACGTACAAATCCACCACATCCAAATGCACTTCCCTTTACCATCAGAAGATGCAGCTTTTTGCCCTCTTCCACAAATTCTTCCTCATTATCGACCGGGGATTTCACCCACAGGTAAAATGCTCCTTCCGGTTTGATACAGGTAAATCCAAGTTCCGTTAAGCCATCGTACAACATTGTTCGGTTTTCATCATAGAAAGAAACATCTGTTTTCTCATCTAAACATCTTGCAACCGCTTTCTGGATCAGAGATGGTGCATTGACAAATCCAAGCGTACGGTTTGAAATTTCAATACCGCGGATCAGTTCTTCAGCATCGGATGCCTCGTTCGGAACTACCACGTAACCGATACGCTCTCCAGGAAGTGACAGCGATTTACTGAACGAATATCCAACAATCGTATTTTTATAATATTTCGTCAGAAAATCCTCTTTATTTCCATCATAAACCAGTTCCCGATACGGCTCATCCGAAACCAGGTAAATGTCATGTCCAAATTCTTTCTGCTTCTTTTCTAAGATAGAAGCGATCGCCTCCATCGTCTCCGGTTTATAGATGACACCGGTCGGATTGTTCGGCGTATTGACAATCAGTGCCTTGGTCTTTTCCGTAATCTTTGCCTCAAAATCGTTCAGATCCGGCAAAAAAGTCTTAAGATCCGGATTTACCGTTACAATCTCTGAATCAAAATTGGCTGCATACTGACGGTACTCACCAAAAAACGGGGCAAACACGATCACCTCATCACCAGGATCCAAGACCGTTTTAAAAATAATATTGAGGCCTCCCGCTGCACCGACTGTCATCACGATATTATGATCGTCAAATGCGGTACCAAAACGTTTATTTAAGTTTGCCGCGATCGCCTCACGCACATCTTTATAACCTGCATTTTCCATATATCCGTGCAATTCTAAAGAACCTGCCGCTCCTTTCTTATCTGCCTCATCCAACAAATCTCTGATACTGTCGTTTAATGCTGCCGGAGCCGGTGTTGCAGGGTTGCCGAGTGAAAAATCATAGACATTCTCCGCACCATATTTTTCCGCCATCGCTTTTCCTTCCACAAACATTGCACGGATCGCGGAATTTCCAAGCAGTGCTTTTTGTATTCTTTTTGAAACCATAGTTCTATCTCCATTCGTGTACATTTCGGATGTTACAGACCACACCAGCCTCGCTAAAACAGGGCGCATCCTGTAACATGATCTCTAAATACTTTACCACAGCACCATAAAGAAGTAAATGCTGTTTTCCAAGAATCCGGTACAAATTTTACCGCTGACAAACGCGAAACAATGCCTGAGTGTAAAATCAATTTCGGTAGATAGAAAATGCCAGCATCCTCACTGAAGATGCTGACATCTGCCTATCATGCCTATCACATATTTATTTTTAAATCCATATACATTCTGATCAAATAAATCGCCTATCTCTTTCGTCCTAGCACAACATACAAAAATTTGTCGGACAAAAAACACAGATGAAAATTTAATCAAATTTTGCATTCTGGTATTTGCAGAATGATTTCCTATGCATTCACTTTGTCTACGAAACGCATGAACGCAGTTCTGCCTTCTTCGGTACATTTATAAACACCGGCGTCTTTTAATACTTCCTTAAATACCAGACCGATCTCTGTCTGCACGATCTCATGCAGTTTTTCCGGGGTTACCTCTCCCTCTAAACCGCTGCCAAATGTAAATCCGTATTTCGGAAGGAATTCTTCTACCCAGTCTGCATGTTTTGCAAGAACTTCATCCTCACGGATGGACGTACCGTCAAGCAGTGCCTGCTCTAAGTCCGCCATCTCTTTTTTCAGACGTGCCGGAAGTACTGCAAGACCCATAACCTCGATCAGACCAATGTTTTCTTTCTTGATATGGTGCAGCTTTGCATGTGGATGATAAACACCAAGCGGATGCTCTTCTGTGGTAATGTTGTTACGCAGTACCAGATCAAGTTCATATAAATCTCCACGTCTTCTTGCGATCGGAGTGATCGTATTATGTGGTTCCCCGTCTGTCTCAGCAAAAATAAATGCTGCCTCGTCCGTATAACCTCTCCATGCAAGTAAAATTTTATCTGCCAGCTCGATCAGACGCTCTTTTTTCTCCGCACTGATACGGATCACGGACATCGGCCATTTTACAATGCCTGCTTTTACATCCTCAAATCCCTTGAATGAGATTTCTTTTTCGACCGGTGCTTTTGCCATGGCAATTCGTAATGACCACCCTGGAAATGATCATGGCTTAAAATAGAACCGCCGACAATTGGAAGATCTGCGTTTGATCCTACAAAATAATGTGGAAACTGTTCCACGAAATCAAGCAGTTTGCCGAACGTTGCACGCTCAATTTTCATCGGTGTGTGCTGTCCGTTGAATATAATGCAGTGCTCATTGTAATATACATACGGAGAGTACTGAAAAAACCAGTCACTGCCATTAATCGTTACCGGGATGATTCTGTGATTCTGTCTTGCCGGATGGTTCACACGTCCTGCGTATCCCTCATTTTCCTTGCAGAGTAAGCATTTCGGGTAACCGCTCTGTTTTGCAAGTTTTGCTGCAGCGATTGCTTTCGGATCTTTTTCCGGTTTTGATAAATTGATCGTGATATCCAAGATACCAAACTCGGTATCTGCAGTCCATTTCAGATCCTTCTTAATACGGTATCTGCGGATATAGTTCGAATCACAGCTTAATTTGTAAAAATAATCGGTTGCCGCCTGTGCGGACTGATGATTATAAAGTCCACGGAATTTTGTGATGACTTCACTTGGTCTTGGCATCAGCATGCTCATGATCTTTGTGTCAAACAGATCACGGTATGTGATCGTATCCTCCGGCATCAGTCCCTGCTCTGCCGCATAGTCAAGCATTTCTGTGAGAATTCCCTCTAAGGCATCCTCAGCGGTCTCCTGTGTCATCGGCTCTCTCTTTTCATATGCTGCAGCGACTTCATCTTCTAACTCATCTAATTGAAAAAGTTCTAACAGACGATTGATAGTAAATCTTTTATCTTCCGGTGCAGCAAGTCCTGTCACCAGACCATATTCTGTCAACTCTAAAATCTTTTCCTGTATCATATTCTTCCTCACTTCTACACTGTTTAACGTGTCTTTGCAATACTCTGCCAGACATATATTTTTAAGTCTCTATATTATTTTCAATGAGCCTCTTATTTTCAGAAATGAAAAACTTCTTTTCATCAGGCTAATTTCACTGGACCGTCACCAATCTCAACAACATAGAAATCTGCTGCATATCCGATCTTCTTCTCATAAGCTGCACCGACTTCTTTGATAAAGGTATCCACAGCCTCATCTTTTACGATGCTGACCGTACATCCGCCAAGCCCGCACCTGTCATTCTTGAGCCGATCACACCATCAATCTTCCATGCTTCCTCAACCAAAGTATCCAGCTCAATACCGGTTACTTCATAATCATCGCGGAGAGAAACGTGGGATTCATTCATCAGTTTTCCAAATAAGGCAACATCATTATTTTTCAGTGCCTCTACTGCTTTGATCGTTCTCTGATTCTCATAAACTGCATGTTTTGCACGTCTTACACACACTTCCTCTTTGATGGCATCTTTGTGTTCTTCAAACTGTACCTCTGTCAGATCTCCAAGTGCGTCGATGGAGACAACTTTCTGTAACTCTGCCAGTGCTTTTTCACACTCACTGCGGCGCTCATTGTATTTGGAATCGCCCAGTCCACGTTTTTTATTACTGCAGGAAATCACAATCTTTGCATTCTCCAGTTTGATCGGTGCATACTCATATTTTAAAGTTGCAGTGTCAAGGAAGATCGCATGGCCTGCTTTGCCCATTGCGATAGCAAACTGATCCATGATACCACAGTTGACACCGTTGAATTTATTTTCCGAATACTGACCGATCAGTGCAAGATCCTGATTTGTCACATCAAATCCAAACATATCGCGTAAGATAAATCCTGTTAAAACCTCTACGGATGCGGAAGAAGAAAGTCCGGAACCATTCGGGATATTTCCGAATAATACAAGATCCATACCCTGTTCTACTTTCATGCCTTTTTCTCCGAATGCCCACATTACACCCTTCGGGTAATTTGTCCAGTCAGCTTCTTTCTCCGGTTTTAAATTCTCTACCGATGACTCTAACACGCCAAGCTGCTCAAAGTTCATGGAATAAAAACGCAGCTTCTTATCATTTCTTTTTCTTGCCACACCATAAGTACCGATCGTCAGTGCACAAGGAAATACATGACCGCCATTGTAATCGGTATGCTCTCCGATCATATTCACACGTCCCGGTGCAAAATAAACACCAATCTCTCCTTCGCCGCCAAATAACTCTTTAAACTTTGCCAGTACGTTCTCCCAAACCATCTTAAATCCTCCTTTTTACAATACATCATTTGTTCTTATTTTGTTCCACGTCATCCCGTCTGTTTTCCTTTCCCGGAAAAGCAGGATGCATTTGTTTCATTTTCTCTGATAATCCTATTATAACGCATCCGAATCCCTTTGCAATGGCTGAAACGCAAACTGCAACAAAGTGCAAAAATCCTGCAACATTTTTACATAAATATTGCAGGATTTTCTATACACTCTTTTATCTCCAGACAGCAATGCTTTTTATGCCTTAAAATCATGGATCAGTTTTAACGTCGGCAGCGCATTGCCCTCATAATCAAACAATGCCTGGTTTGCCCACTCGTTGCCGCACGGTCCCGGATCCTGTATGTATTTTAAGGAAGCAGGCGTTGCCCAGCCGGAACCCGGAACCGGGATCCATGCCGGCTCCCAGTAGAAGAAGCCCTTCCCTTTTCCATCATCGATATGGCTGATGCGGTTTAAGAAGTCTTCCATAAAGTCATACTGTCCCTGTACGGTCATCGGGTATTCGATTTTCTCAACCAGCGCCGGTTTCGTCGCATAACCCTTGCGCTCCTCATCGGCAAGTTTCTCATAATCCTTGTAGTCGTCCATCGTATATCCCATGGAGACTTCTGCCACGATCAGATCTTTGCCGTAGCGCTTGGCAATATCATTCATGTTGTCATTTAACATCTGAAGAGAACCATGCCAGAACGGATAATAAGACAGACCGATCAGTTCAAAGTCCTCACCGCGTTTTGTAAAATTGTCAAACCATTCACGGTAAAGCGCATTGTTGCCGCCGTTGTCGAGATGGATCATCACCGGAATTTTTGACAAACCTTCCATCTGCGGGCATACGCCTTTGATGGAACCGGCAAGACGTTCTTCATCCGCTTTTCGGACAGCGCGGATACCGGCATTGACAAACGCTGCAATATTGTCATAATTCGGCACTTTGCCTTCCGGCCAGAGCAGACCATTGGAAAGTTCATTTCCAACCTGCACCATTGTGATGTTGACACCGTTCTCCAGATAAAGATGCATCATCTCCAGCGTAAAATCATAGACTGCCTGCTCTAGCTCTTTGACACCATAGCTTTCCCACGCCTTTGGTTTGAACTGTTTTCCCGGGTCTGCCCAGAAATCACTGTAATGCAGATTTAAAAGTACTCCAAAACCGGCTTTCGTCACACGTTTTGCGATTTCAAGCGATGTCTTTGGATCATTTTCCCCGGCACCGTAAGATTCTCCGGCCTCTGACCACGGATCATTCCATACACGGATGCGGATCGTATCCACATCATAGGATTTCATGATCTCTAAGAGATCCTTCTCCTCTCCGTTGTCATAATATTTCGCACCACACTTCTCCAACTCTGCAAGCGTGGATAAATCCATTCCTTTTACAAAATTCATATAAATCCTCCTTGTTTTTCGAAGAAAAATGCGACTGCCTATGCAGGAGCAGAGGATTTTCTTCCTTTTCTATATTCCCTTAAACCGGAACGTAAATTCTAACGGTTTCGTCACATCAATATGGTATTCCGGGTGCACTAAAGATCCCCAGCTGTCATCACCGCCGATCCCATCTGCGCCAATGCCACACGGACAATCGTGTGATGTACCTGCGGCAGTTCATAAACATGGGCTGCATTTTCAAGTTCATGTGGTGTATACGGAAGTGCCGAGAAGCTTAATTCATCTCCCTCAAACATCATTCCCCTGCCTTTTGCATCCACAAGGCGCGCATATCGCACACCGACTTTGTTGCCACATTCCTGCGGAACTAAATATTTTGCCATATTGTCAGCCACTTTATTGCTGTAGATTCCAAGCTTTGCTCCATGTCTCCGGTCTGCATAGGTCTCATCCGGTCCCATGCCATACCAGGTAAGATTGTCATAATCTGCATTAAACCAGAACATCATGCCAAACTCCGGCATATCCGGAAGTCCCTCGACCGGATCATACATCAATTTCGTCTCGATTGTTCCATCACCGAAAACCGTGTAGGCAACCTGACATTTACTTGCCGGTGTTGTCGGCATAAAATAAGTATACGTGACTGTCACGGTATTGTCTTTTTCTTCCACTTTCGTTGGGACATTATCAAACATGCCGCCATTTCTGTGGCTGATATACATGCTCGCGATCTTCCACTGTGCATAGCGCGCCGGAGCCATGCTTCCGTTATCATTGTCCACCGGTGCCCTCCAGAAATTCGGCATCGGGATCTTCTCGATCATTTCTTTCCCCGCATAGCGGTAGGAAACAAGTCCCCCGCTCAACATGGAAAACAGGCAGTCAAAATCTTCGCCTTTTACTCCGATGTTTACCTTGCCGTGAACCACGCGGATCGGCTTTTCGGATGCATGGAAAGCAGGGATCTTTTTATAAATCTTCTGTCCAAAAGCGACCTCATGTCCTGCATCTGCCCAGCTCATATCCTCCTTTAACCGGAATGAAACGGTGAGTGTGTATTCTGCATCCGTATCTTTTTTCTGATCCTTATCATCTGCACGCAAAATGGCAAGCGGGATCTCATAGTCCTTCGTGCTAAGCGGCGGTACTGCTGTCTCTATCTCCTGTTTTTTCACAACAACCCCGTTTTTCTGTAAAACTGCCACACAGCGGAACCGGTCGGTATTTGCAAACAGGTTTTTATTTACAACGGTAAACTTCCCTTCCTTTTCAAACAGAATGCTGATATTCTGGTAATTGAATTTCACTTCCTGCATCTTTGGGGACGGATCTCGGTCTCCACCATAGCAGATTCCATTTCCACTGAAATTATAATCCGTCGGACGCTCTAAGAAATCGCCGCCGTATGCCTGAAAATCTTTTCCATAGCGGTCTTTTTTCAAGATGGACTGGTCAATGTAATCCCAGATAAAACCGCCCTGATATCTCGGTTCCGTATCGGTCAGATCCGTGTATTTGTGCATGGCACCACAGGAATTTCCCATCGCATGTGTATATTCACACATAATAAACGGTTTTTCCTTATGCTCGGCGAGGAATTTTTTCACATTTTCCACACTCGTATACATCTGGCTTTCCATATCGCTGGTCGCCTCATATCTGCGGTCATTGAAAATTCCCTCATAATGAACCAGACGGTATGGATCTAAGGCACGGAATTTTTCGGACATGTCAAAAATTACTTTTCCGCCGTAAGATTCATTTCCGACTGACCAGATCAGAACTGCCGGATGGTTTTTATCTCTCTGGTAACAGGAATTGACACGATCAAGCATCATCGGTTCCCAGTCCATGTTGTCCCCCGGAACGATCGTATCTTTCGGCACAGAACCATGCATCGCAGCATCCCATGAACCGTGTGATTCGAGATTGTTTTCCGCGATCATATAGAGTCCGTACTCATCGCAGAGATCATATATAATGGAAGCATCCGGGTAGTGGCAGGTGCGGATCGCATTGATATTGTTCTGTTTCATCGTAACGATGTCTTTTAAAACCTCTTCCCTTGTCACTGCACGTCCTGTTTTGGAACTGAACTCATGACGGTTGACACCCTTAAATACAATGCGCTTTCCATTTAATGTCATGATACCGTCTTTCATTTCAAAACGGCGGAATCCGATTCTTTGGCTGACAAGCTCGCTTCTCTCCCCGTTTTGATCAAAACATTCGATCGTAAGCGTGTATAAATTCGGGATCTCCGCACTCCACAGATCCGGTTTTTTCACCTCTTTTTCAAAATGAACTTCCCCCTCAGAGACTGGCAGCTCCTCAGAGAAAATAATCTGTTCTTCTTTTTCTTCCAAAACGGAATAATTTCTGCTGCCGGTCAGGGTCAGTCTTGCTTTTCCCTCGCCGCGCATCTGCATTGTGACAAGAAGATCTGCATTTAAAACCGCCTCATCGACAACCGGCTGCACTTTTAAATCATACACATGCACCTTTGGCATGGTATACAGATAAACCGAACGGAAAATACCGGAGAACCGGTAGAAATCCTGATCCTCGCACCAGCTTGAAGAAGTCCACTTAAACACCTGGACTGCCAGCTTATTTTCGCCCTCTTTTACATACGGAGTAAGATCAAAATCTGACGGGGTGAAACTGTCCTCACTGTATCCGACATAATGACCGTTTAACCACAATGCAAAACCGCTCTCCACACCCTGAAAAGAAATATAAAGTCCGCTTTTTCTAAAACCTTCCGGCAGTGTAAAATATTTTACATAGCTTGCCACCGGATTAAATTCACTCGGCACTGCGTCGCGCCACACATCTTCCTTCCATCCCACGGGTACTGAATGTTTACATACTGTGGGATATCATAGCCCTCCATCTGGATATGCGCCGGTACACGGATATCCTCCCAGCATTTGCAGTCAAACGTTTCTGCCTCAAAACCGTTTACGGTCTGCGTATAATTTCTCGCATAATGGAATTTCCAGATACCATCCAGTAATAACCGGAAGCTGCTCTTTTTTTCTTCTGCTTCTGTTTCATTCGCATATGCCACATGATCGGAGTGTGCTGCCATGCAGTTTTCCTTAAAAAACTTCGGATCATGGATCTTTTTTATTTCGAATGACATGTCATGTCCTCCTTATCTTTTTCTTATCTCCATTTTAACGAAAAAATGCGCATTTGCATATGTATCTCAACACAAAACACGCATTTTTGCCCATTTGTTTACCAGCCCTTCAACGCGGAAATATTATAATTCAGCAGCTTTCTCTCATAATTTTCCGGACTGATCTTCCACTGATACGGAGATGTATTCAGATATTTTTTGAAGTTCCGGTTAAATGTGGATGTCGTGGTAAATCCTACTTTCTGGGCGACCACATCCATCGGGTCATTTGTCTTTTTCATGATATCACAGGCTTTCTGCACCCGCATCAGATTAATGTAATCCATCGGTGACATATTCATATAAGATTCAAAGACTCTTCTGAAATGTGTCTCACTCATATGGCTTGCCTTTGCAAGTTCCTCGACACGGATATTGTTTGCATACTCTAACCTTACATAATCAAGTGCCGCCGTGATCTGGGAAACACCTGTCTTTTTCTTTACTTCATTCTCCGAGGCATCGCTCTCACACATGCGGAGCAATTCTGTAAAAAATGCGATCAAAAGACCTCTGACACAATCATTAAAATGATTTTTTTTCTGTCTCATTTCATCCATGAGCATCTTCACAAGAACGGAAATTCCGCGGTTTTCCCACTCATGGAAAAATAAAGCCTTACGATTGATCATCTGCAATACTTTTTTTGCATGACAGCATTATCCGGATATAATTCCTGGATCATGACCATCGGATCAAAAAAATAAATATTCCCAATAGCTTGGTCCCTCCGCAATGTCACTGATCGTCACATGCGGGTAATTCTGCGGAATAATACTGACCATTGCCGGTTCATAACGTTTTGTCTCTTCATTCAAGATCAACTCGCCGGTACCGTTTTTACAATATCCGATTTCCATGAGATTGTGAAAATGAAGATTACTTTCATCATGTCCGTAATCACGAATCCAGTTGTCTCCTAAAAGTGCCAGAACATATTCACCCTGCGGAACTTCGTAAAATCTCATCGTTCCATCGTTGTTTCCTTTTTCTTTTTTCCCATGGTTATTACCTCTTTTTAAAACTGCCGTACAATATTTCAGTACGGCAGTCATTTTGTTTCTGTTACCAGAATTTAGTCAAAATCAAATTTTGTAATTCTGTCATGCATTGCTTTATAGCGGAAACGAATCATTTCGTTTTTCTCTAATACGTCCTCTTCCGTTCCGCGGTACTGACAGCGGATACAGCTGTAAATACCGGTTTCTTTATTGTAGAACATATCGATGTCGAGATCTCTTAAAAAACAGGATGGGCATCTATAATTTAATTTGCCTTTGCCAAGTTGAGCCATGTTGCAAATACCTCCTTATCTGAGATTGTTTTTCTGTATCCCAATGTGAACATTGGTGAGAATGCATATCCTTCTTTTACATATCCTTCTGCATTTGCATCGGATGCTGTCATGGATACTCTTGTCTCGATTTCAGGAATAACTGCGGAAACCTCTGCAGCTCCCACAACGCCTTCCTCACGGCATTTGTATTCATAGTTGATCGTCTTCTCTTCCGGTCCGTCGATCTTTAATGTGATATGACTCATATCTTCGGAATACTCAGTTGTACCATAGCATGCAACCATGTATTCATTTAATGTTACTTCCGCAGTCGGATCACTCATCTCTAAAATGTGACGCTCGATCCTGATGTTCGAAGAACCTTCCTCAAAGTACTCTTTTGTCTGAAGTTTTACAGTCAGATCCTGAACTCGATCGTAACTGGGTCTAATGTAAGGATTCTTGTCTTTCCTTCCTTTGAGAAATGTGCATGTGTCGGGCAGAGGCAGAGATCCACTTCCTCTCCTTTGTAAGAAAGTTTTGCACTTCTTACGGTTCCCTCTCCTGCATAGTGGGTGAAATAACCTGCACGGTATTTCTCCTGAATTAAGAATGGGTAGGATGCATCCTGAACATGTTTTGTTCCGATGCCGACCGGCCACTCTAATTTTGCTGCATAAGGACGAAGGTCAACGATCGCACCGCCCTGATCCATGTTGACACATGCTCTCATGTATGGATCGCAGTACCAGAATAACTGTTTGTCGGAACCATATAAGATATCTCTCCAGAGAGCACATTCCGGCTCGTTGTAATTGTTCTGGTTGACACCTTTCTTCTCACGGTAGTAATCAGCGAACTCTGACATGGTCATATCTACTAACTGACCCTCTTTTTTCAGTTTGCCGTAGTAAGCACAGCCATCGCTGTAGGATTTGTAAAGGAGTTCATATGGCTGCTCCCAGCGTCCCATCTTGTTCATCCAGCCCGGTCCAACGAACATCATGTTGTAGGAATATCCGTTGTTATATTTCTCTAAGGAACGGTACTGGTCGATCAGGTTGTAAAGATATGGATACTCCCATGTCTTTGTGTCGTAGATCATACCACGGAGTACGTTCTGCGGATGTGTTCCGAAGTTCGAACCATTTCCATCGTAACATGCGATCAGGTCACGGGAAAGATGAGGGATCGCTACGATGCCACTGTCTTCCTCTTTATTTGCAGCCGGTGCATGTGTGTTCTGTTTAGACGGGATCCATGGTGCCCATGGACCGCCATCAAATAATGTATACCAGGAGTTGTTGCAGGTGTGATATGCCTTCGGACCTTCCTCCCAGCAGGTAGCAACTGCACATTTTACAGTCGGGTAAGTTGCTTTGATATAGTTTGTCAGGTCAGCATCCATATAATAAGAACCTGTGGATTCCGGATAAAAACCGAATCTGTCATGGAATTTCTCGAATACATCATTTACGATGCTTTCTTATCTTCCATGGAAAACATCCAGATACAGAAATCCTTGGTCTTATATTTTTCACGGAACTCCTCACAAGGAAGTCCTAATAAAGATAATGCGATCTCATCGCCATATACTTCATGATCATGTTTTGCGATCTCCACTGCCTCATCATTGAACAGTGAAGCATATGTCATCTGAATGGTTACTTTTAATCCATTCTCATGAGCTAATCTCTGCTGTGTCTTAAAGATATCCAAAGACTCTGTCAGCAGTGCCTTATCTCCGATATCCTCTTCTTTTCCCTGTCCAGTCACTGTTGCAGAATACTCTGGCACCATCTCCGGACGATGAATAAGATTCAGTACAAATTTATCCATTTTTTTCTTTCTCCTCTAAAAATATTTTTCTAACCTTTTACAGCTCCACCGGTAACACCCTCAACATAGAACTTCTGCATCACTACGAAGAGAATTGAAATCGGGATTGCGATCATAACACCGCCTGCACAGAAGATTGAGAAGTAATCTCCGATTAATGTCTTCTGTAACAGGTTATAAAGACCGATGCGACTGTCCAGTCTGCGGACTCTTTGGACTTGATCATGATTCGTGCCAGAACAAAATCCATCCATGGATTCAGGAAGAGTTGATGATCGTATATACTATCATCGGTTTTGACAGCGGAATAATGATTTTTCCAAAATTGTTGCCTCGGAAGCACCCTCTAAGCGGGCAGCCTCTCTCAGTGAAACCGGAATCGTATCAAAGAAGCCTTTCAATACTAAAAACCCAAGTCCCGAACCTGCAGAATATACGATAACCAGACCTGCAAGTGAATCGGTAAGTCCGATCATTTTTAAAACAAAATAAACAGCGATCATGGAAAGTACACCTGGGAACATTCCAAGAATGATAGAAAAGCTCATCAGAGGTTTTCTCGCCTTGAATCTCATACAACTGAATGCATAAGAGACCATCAGTACAAAAGCGGATGAAACGATGCAGGTAAAAAATGCTACGATAAAGGTATTTTTAAACCATGCCGGAAAGTTCGCTGCTGTATCTGTCTTGAAGAACAGTTGATGATAGTTTGCCAGTGTCCAGTGTTCCGGGAAAAAGTGCTGGTAACTTACACCCTTTGTAGTGGAAAGGGATGTTACAACCAGCCATACAATCGGAATCAGCCAGATGATTGCCAAAAGAGCAAGTACTAAATGTCTTACAATGATTTTCCATGTTTTCTTTTTCATTATTGGTACACCTCCTCTTTATCACCACTGATCATTCTTGTATAGCTAAGCAATGTAAGAAGCGCACAGATAGCAAATGAAATAATACCAATTACCGATGCCATCTTATAGTTTGAGTTATCGTTGGTCAATGTAAACAGCCATGTAATGAGAAGGTCTGTCTCTTTTGCATTAGAGTTTGCAAATGCCATGTTTGCTGTTGCATTGGAACTTGTCAGCAGATAAATAACGTTAAAGTTATTGATGTTTGCAATGATGCTCTGAATCAGGGATGGTCCACAGATAAATAATACATACGGCATTGTGATCTTCCAGAAGATCTGCCATTTATTTGCACCATCGATACGTGCACTCTCCAACTGATCTGTCGGAATATTCATCAGAATACCGGTAGCGGAAAGCATCTGATATGGAACACCGACCCAGATATTAATAAGAATGATCATTGCATGAGACCAGCCCGGTTTAGAGAGAAACGGAATATAGTTTCCGGAAACAAGTCCGATACTTTGTAACCAGCCTGTCAGACCTATGTTGGAACATAATGTATTTACAATACCGTGGTCGCTGAACATTTTGCTTACAAGAAGCAATGTTACGAACTGTGGAATCGCGATTGTCACAACAAAAAGTGATCTCCACATTTTTTAAAATGTGTATCTTCATGGTTGATCAGCTTTGCCAAAAGAATACCACCGATGAAGTTGTAAATGTTGCCGATACTGCCAGATCATTGTCCATGCAAGAATTCTTACGAATGCATAGGAGAATGTGATTGTGGTGCCGCCTGTAAACATATTCTTAAAATTTCTAAGTCCAACCCATGTAAACAGGTAGTTTGGCGGCATATGATCCATATCATAATTGGTAAATGCCACACAGGACATAAAAATGATCGGTATAATGTTCATCATAATAACACCGATACTCGGCAGGGTAAGCAATGTGATATAAAACTTACCATTGAAAAGAGATTTTATATCTTCCGCAAATGTATTGACATGTTCTCCCTCTTCTTTCATAAGCTGAAGCCGATAAACAGCTTTCAAATTGCTTATATATAAAAATATGAATGCTACGATTACGAGAACACCAATAATACCATATAGCAGGATCAGCAATGAGTTATCGTAATCATTAACAGTATTTTTCAAGGTCAGCGGATCAAATACGGACTCATACTGAACGGTACCAAGTGTATTTAAATCCTTAATGTAATTAATAGAGAACATTCCTGTAAACAGGATTACTATCACTTCAAGTGCTGTCATTAAGATACCTTTGACGATCTGTTTACGTCCCCAGTATCCGGCACCTATAACAAGCAGTGAAAGCTTGCACCAGATATCGCCCTTTGCCACGGCTGTCCCAAAATCGGCAAAGTATTTTTTGATTGCGTTTAAAAATGTTTTCATAGATTCACTCCCTATGCGCGTGAATGAGAATTTTTGGCTAAGTCGCAAAAACTTTTCTCTTTTTAAAAATTTCACATAGCTTGTCACAAGGAAGGCATTGGTTTCCAGCAGGAAAATATCCGCCTCTGCCGGAAAGCAATGTCCTGTCTGGCAGGAGATAATGCCCTCCTCATAAAAGTTATTCCAAAGCCATGTGGAAATCTGAGTTTTACAGATATTTGATTATTCAGCTACCGG
>ENA-OQCN01000760-OQCN01000760.1-human-gut-metagenome-genome-assembly--contig:-NODE-760-length-17014-cov-2.839758_pt1 | contig 17014 bp, 18 predicted proteins | sample MGYA00242497_ERZ504576 | MGnify/ENA primary metagenome ERZ504576 (study PRJEB26092, sample SAMD00036296) | human gut metagenome | host: Homo sapiens | study: EMG produced TPA metagenomics assembly of... | reverse complement strand
CGCTTCGCATTTGCATGGACTTCCAAATGTTGATTTTGGATTCCCGGGAATGACATCACATTATTTGGAGAGACATTTAAATGGAACATTATTGGTTATGATGCCGCACATGGAGGACTCCCATATTTCTGTGCATACATGGTTGCCATGGTGATTGGAGAATGCATCAATTTCCCGATCCAGAGAACTTTCGTGTTCCGCAGCAAAGGAAATATCTGGTATCAGGCATTCTGGTATCTGATCGCATTCTGCATCGTGACCTGTATCGTAAACTCCATCAACTGTATCTGGGTAGCAGTAGCCGGTATGTTCGTGCCGGACTGGCTGTACAATATAGGAACGACCGTGTTAAACGGCGGAGTTTCAATGGTCGTATTTTTCTTTGTCAATAAGATCATTTTCCGGAAGGGGAAGCGAAAGCGTAAAAAATAGTATGTGAAAAACGAAATAAGCACATATAAAAAGCATGTTTTACGATTCAAAAGAATTGCAGAGCATGCTTTTTTGTTGTATTTTAAATAGGAATAGGATTCACATATTGACAAACAAAACAGAAATGTTTATATTTATAACAGCGTTATATAACACTGTTATAAATGAGTGGAGGAACCAGTGACAAAACAAGTAGAAGGAGTTTCAGAAAAAATCATAGCCTGTGCGAAGGAAGAGTTCCTGCAAAAAGGATATTCCGACGCATCTCTGCGGACGATCGCCGAAAAGGCAGGAACAACGACCGGATCCATCTATTCGCGGTTTAAAGACAAGGAAGGATTATTTTCCGCGATTGTGGAACCGGCGGCGGATCATCTGGTGCAGATGTTTTTTACATACGCAGGAGACATTTCACGGGCTTGAGGAAGAACAGCAGCCGAAAGAGATGAAGCATTATGTGTCATCCGGCATGGTGGAGATGATCGATTATATTTACGACAATTTTGAAGTGTTTGAGCTTTTGTTGGATGCTTCCTACGGAACAAAGTTTCAGGATTTTGTGGAACGGCTTGTCGAGATCGAGACAGAATATACTTATAAGTATATGGACGTCATTCATTACCGGACAGAAGATGGCGAGGTGATCACCGAGGATTTTATCCATATCATGACGAGGGCATTATTTGAGAGTATGTTTGAGGTGGTACGCCATAAAATGACGAAGGAGAAGGCACTCCGTTATATGGATATGCTTGAAAAATACCATTATGGAGGCTGGAATGCAATTCTGAAATGGGAGTAAGAGATGGGCTGTACATTTCTGGTAACAGGATGACAGCCTTCTAAAAAAATCATTGGTTAGCGAAAACTAATTTCAAGTAGTGATGTATAACAAAAACTAAAAATGGAAAGGGAGTCTTTGAGATGGAAAGTGATGCGAAGTTAAAAAAACAAAGTTCTTTGGCAAGGCTTTTTGAATATGCCGGGAATTATAAATATCTGACGATCCTCTCGTGGATATTTTCTGTGGTCAGTGCCTGGATTGCGCTGGTACCGTTTTATTATATCTGGAGAGTGATAAAGGAAATTTTAGATGTGGCGCCTCATTATGAAAATGCAGGGAATCTTGCAAATTATGGGTGGCATGCAGTCGGTTTTGCAATTCTATCCATGTTTCTTTACATTTGCGGACTGCTTTGTTCCCATTTGTCTGCGTTTCATGTGCAGGCAGGGATACGTTCACAGCTGATGCACCATATCATGACATTACCGATGGGATTTATGGACAGTGACGGAAGCGGTAAGATCCGTAAGATTGTCAACGAGTCGAGTGAAGCGACAGAGACCTATCTTGCACATCAGTTACCGGATCAGGCGGGCGCCATTGCAACGCCGGTCGGTCTTCTGGTTTTGCTCCTGATGTTTGACTGGCGGCTTGGACTGCTAAGTCTGATCCCGGTAGTGGCAGCATTTTTAATTATGGGCAGCATGACCGGGCAGCGCATGAAAGATAAAATGACAGAGTACCAGAATGCACTTGAAGAAATGTCGAGTGAGGCCGTGGAATATGTCCGCGGCATTCCGGTCGTAAAAACATTTGGACAGTCGGTATTTTCATTCAAGCGTTTTCGCGACTCGATAAAGAAATATGAAAAATGGACAATCGCTTACACAAAAGAATTAAGACTTCCGATGACCTTTTATACGACGATCATCAATGCGGCATTTGCTGTTCTGATCGCAGTTACTTTTTATGTGGTCAGAGGCGGGGAGAGCGACACGTTCTTATTAAATCTGATGTTCTATATTATCATCACTCCGATCATTACAGTCACTTTAAATAAAATCATGTATGCAAGTGAAAACCAGATGATCGTTGAGGATGCGCTGACCAGGATCGACAGTATTTTAGAAAAGAAGCCGCTCACAGAGGCAGCAGGAAAAGCGGATCCGAAAGATATGTCCATTACTTTTGAAAATGTGTCTTTCCGTTATGAGGATGCCGCAAAAGATGCATTACATAACATCAATCTTAAGATCCGAGAGGGCGAACATGTCGCATTTGTCGGGCCGTCCGGTGGTGGAAAGTCGACACTTGCAAGCCTGATCGCACGTTTCTTTGATGCAACAGAAGGGAAGATCAGGATCGGTGGCGTGGATGTGCGTGATATCCCGTCGAAACAGCTTATGGATATGGTGTCATTTGTATTTCAGGACAGTAACTTTTGAAGATGTCTGTTTATGAAATGTCCGCATGGGCAGGAAAGATGCGACGAGAGAGGAAGTTATGGAAGCATTAAAGAATGCACAGTGCGAAGATATTATCGAAAAATTGCCGGATAGTATTGATACGGTGATCGGAGCAAAGGGAACTTATGTGTCCGGCGGTGAAGCACAGCGTCTTTCGATTGCGAGGGCAATGTTAAAAAATGCGCCAATCCTGATCTTAGATGAGGCGACCGCATTTGCTGATCCGGACAATGAGGCGAAGGTGCAGCAGGCATTTTCAAAATTATCCACAGGAAAAACGGTCATTATGATCGCACATCGTCTGTCCTCCGTTGTGGATGCCGACCGGATCTGCGTGTTAAAGGACGGAGAGATCGTGGAGTCAGGAACGCATAAAGAACTGTCAGAAGCACAGAAACTGTATGCTCATATGGGGGATGCATACAATAAATCGGTTCGTTGGAAAGTGGGGGAATAAAAAATGTCATTCAAAGAAAAAATACAGCATAAATATGCACTTTCAGAGCAGGGTGCGAAGGATATGATAAAAGCATTTGTTTCCGTCACGATATCGGATATTGTGCTGATGTTTCCGGTAGGAATGCTTTATTTTCTGGTAAAGGATTATATGGGAGGAACACTTGGTGGAAGAGGCGGGTTTTATCTTGCAGGCAGCCTGATCTGTCTGGCATTGATCGCAATTACTACCTATATCCAGTATAATGCAACATTTTTTGCAACTTATGTGGAGAGTGGTGTCAGACGCATCACACTCGCGGAAAAACTGAGAAAAATACCACTCTCGTTCTTTGGCAAAAAAGATCTGTCGGATCTGACCAGCACGATCATGGCGGACTGTGCGACGATGGAGACGGTTTCTTCCCATGTGATACCGGAACTGATCGGAGCATGTATTTCTACGGCACTCGTGGCATTAAGTCTCTTTTTCTTTGACTGGAGAATGGCTTTAGCGGCGCTGTGGGTGCTTCCGGTTTCATTTCTGATCGTTGGCTGTTCCGGTAAAGTACAAAACAGTCTGAGCAGAAAACAGATGAAATTGAAAATGGACTGTGCCGACGGGATTCAGGAAGGACTTGAGACGGTCCGTGATCTCCGCGCCAACAATGCACAGGATGATTATATGAAAGGTCTGGATAAAAAAATTAAAGCGGTCGAGAAACATGCGATCGTGACAGAACTTGGCATGGCGGTATTTGTCGCAAGTGCCCAGATGATCTTAAAACTTGGTATTGCAACGGTTGCCTGACAGGGGGAATCCTTCTTGCAAAGGGAAGTATCGATGTACTGACATTTTTCATGTTTTTGCTTGTTGTATCAAGAATCTATGATCCGATGCAGATTTCCCTGCAGAATTTAGCGGCAATGATCAGCGCAAATATACAGAGCGAACGTTTAGACGAGATCCTCTCCCATGAAATTCAGACAGGAACAGATCAGTTAAGCCATAAAGGATATGATATTACATTTTCAAATGTGAGATTTTCTTACGACAGAAAGGAGTCTGTATTAAAGGATGTAACATTTACTGCAAAACAGGGTGAGGTGACGGCACTGATCGGACCATCCGGCGGTGGAAAGACGACCGTATCAAGACTTGCGGCTAGATTCTGGGACATTGAAAAGGGAAAGATCACAGTTGGAGGCATGGACATTTCAAAGATCAATCCGGAAACTCTGATGTCACTGTATTCCATTGTATTTCAGGACGTCACACTTTTTAATAATACGATTATGGAAAATATCCGTATCGGCAGACAGGATGCGACGGATGAGGAAGTCATTGTCGCTGCCAAGTTAGCACACTGTGATGAATTTGCCCAAAAGCTGCCGGACGGCTGGCAGACGATGATTGGTGAAAACGGATCAGAACTCTCTGGCGGAGAACGTCAGAGAATCTCGATCGCAAGGGCGTTTTTAAAGGATGCACCGATTATCTTATTAGATGAGGCGACCGCATCACTGGATGTAGATAATGAGACACTGATCCAGGAGGCATTGTCAAAACTGATCCGGAATAAGACAGTTCTTATCATTGCGCACCGGATGCGAACGGTTGCAAACGCAGATAAGATCGTTGTGTTAAAAGACGGTGTGGTTGCAGAGGAAGGCACACCTGATGAGCTGTCCGGAAAAGATGGATCTATCACCATATGGTGGAGACACAGATGCAGGCGGCAGGCTGGGTACTGTAGTTCATGATAAAATACCGCAAATGCGATTTTCACATTTGCGGTATTTTCAGGTTTCATCACTTATTTTTTCTTTTTCTTGCTTTTCTCTTTTTCAAGTTCAGCTTTTTCTTTTTCGAGTTCTTTATTTGTGCGATTAGCTTTTTCTTTTAATTTGGTTCTCCAGCTCTTTTTACCTTCCGGTTTTTCAAGAGGTCCGCGTACACCGGTAACTTTTGTGATATAGATACCACTCACGGTAGCTTTAACTTCTTTTTTGACCGGTATGTAATCAAATACAGATTCATCGGCGATCAAAGACATTACTTTTGGTCCAACCTTTGCCTTTACAATTGGAAGTTTGGTACGGCGCATCATCTTCGGTGTCTGGTCGATCACAACCTGTGGAAGACCGGATTCGGTAATGCGCATTCGCTTCTTATCTATAACCAGCATGGATACGGTCTGTGCGGCAGCGGCAAGCTGCTCATCCTGTTCAGCTTTCTTTTTCTGTGCTTTCTTTCCGAGAAAATAAAGGACAATCAGTCCGATGATTAAAACGGCTAAGATAACCAGCAATACAATAGTAACTGGGCTCATAAATAATCCTCCATATATTTACTTTTTAGAACAAAACTCAGAAAATATTGTAGCATTGATTTTTGAAAAAAGCAAGGTGTGTGTATGTTATATCTGTTTTTATACACTGGATTTTTTGTGCAAAACTTACAAATATCATTGGAATATCGGCTTTTTAATGACATTATAAGAACAGTATGCTAAAATCCAGACAAAGCATGATATTCTGAAATCATCTACATGGTTATAGACCATTCTTTTATCATAGTGAAAAATGTATAAAAAGTTATACATTCAACTTAAGAATTTCCAATGCTTTTATCATTCACACATATAAGCAGGGAGAATTCTTGAAAACCACGAATTGCTCCCGGATTAAACAAAGGAGGAGAAATGAATGGGGACGGTTGATATTGTAACAAAAGAGTATATGCGGGAGAATGCTATATTTGCAGATGCGTTTAATTATCTTATCTATGGTGGAAAAAAGGTGATCGATCCGGCAGGACTTACAGAGATTGACACTGCTACATCGGCAGTGGGTAAAAAAGATGCACTGCAAAAATACCGTGATGTTTTAAAAGCAGCAGTCATCAAACAGGATGAAAAGATGTCGTATGTTTTATTAGGGGTTGAGAATCAGACAGATGTCCATTATGCAATGCCGGTCAGAAACGCTATCTATGATGCCTTACAATATGGAAAACAAGTGTCAGATATAGCGGCAGGGCACCGACGGAGCCAAAAAGATTATTCAGGAAAAACCGGTGGAGAATATTTATCGGGATTTTTAAAGGAAGATCACATTAAACCAGTTATCACACTTGTGATTCATTTTGGGGCAGAGGAATGGGACGGACCGTTATCTTTACATGAAATGATGCCGATAAGGGATATGGAAATTTTAAGTTATGTGGAGAACTACAGGATACACCTGATCGATCCGGCAAAACTTACGGAAGAAGAACTGAACAAATTTTCAACAAGTATGAGAGAGGTTATGGGATATATCAAGTACTCTAATAATAAAGAAAAACTGCTGGATTTTTTGAGGACAGATACCCATAAAAGTATAGAAATGAATGCAGCCAGAGTTATAAAACCATCACGAAGACACCAATTAAGATATCAGAGGAAAAGGAGGGGATAGAGATGTGTCAGGCGATTGAAGAATTAATTGCGGAGAGCGAAGCGCGTGGAGAAGTTCGTGGCAAAGCAGAGGGAATGATAGAAATGTGTCTCGAAATGAACATACCGAAAAAGGGTATTATAAAAAGATTGCAGGATAAATTAAACATATCTATGCAGCAGGCGGATGAGTATTTTAGAATGTATGGAACAAAAAATGATTAAGAGATTATATATCTGAAAAACATAAAACGGGCAGGCAAGGAGTTTTCGTAATATGAACTCCCACCTGCCTGTTTTTCTTATCTTGCCAGAATATCAATGATCTCCGCAATATACATCGTGTGCATATCATGATCTGCATACCATTTTTGCGCAATCTCTGGCATCAGGAAGGAATCCTCAGTCAGTCGCGTTGCGGACATTTTCTCACACAGCAGGATCATATTTCCCTCATCGATGAACGGAATGCTGTGGCGGGAGGTAAGGGTTAAACCGGCGGCTGAGATCTTATCGTTTTCGTCGCGGCGGAGTGGCTTCCACAGTAATTTAATGCATCACGGTATTTTTCAGATAAAAAGCTGAGAGAAAAGAATTCATTTTTGTCGATCAGTTCTTTGGTGTATCTTGAGTCACGGACAAATACAAAGGCAACGTTTTTGCCCCATAAGATGCCGACACCGCCCCAGCTTATGGTCATGGTGTTTGCTTTGTCTTTGGAACCTGCGGTGAGCAGCGCCCATTCTTTTCCAATTTTTGTAAATGGATCAAATTCCATCATATCTGCTGTCATAGGTTGAAATGTATGCATAACGTAATCTCCTTATATTTATACGAAATATTTATATGTTGGTTTTATTATAAAATTCCCTGGTTTAAATGACAAGAGAAAATTGCGGTTGTTTGCGGGGGCAGAGTGAGCCGTGTACGGAAAATTGACTTTTCATAAGTGTTGTACTATGATGGTTGCGAAAATTGTACAAAACAAAGGAGGAAAATCCTGCCCAATGTGTTGGGCATTGCTCCTGCAAGGGCACATGCTATGCAAAGGCGGCATAGCAGCATTTTGCTCCGCAAAACAAAGGAGGAAAATCCTCTGCTCCTGCAAAGGCAGTCGCATTTTGCTCCGCAAAACAAAGGAGGAAAATCCTCTGCTCCTGCAAAGGCAGTCGCATTTTGCTCCGCAAAACAAGGAGGATTTATGAAAATCACAACGAAACAAATCACAACAACAGCAGTGTTACTGGCAATCTGTATCGTGAGCCAGTTCTTTAAAAACACAAGTGTGTACATCACAGGACCGATCATCAATGCATGTCTGATCATTGCGGCACTGGGTGCAGGAATGGCATGCGGAATTATTTTATCTGTGATCACACCGGTCACATCATTCCTGATTACAGGAAGCCCGATCATGTCAGCGATCCCGGCGATCATCCCATGCGTTATGATCGGAAATATCATTCTTGCAGTTGCAGTCAGTCTGATTGCAAAGAAAATCAAAGGCAATGCAGGTCTGATCGCAGGTATGGCAGCCGGCAGCATTGTAAAGGCATTATTTATGGGAGTCGTGATTGCACTGGTTCTGATTCCGTCCCTGCTTCCGGAAGCAATGGTTCCAAAGATGGCAGTGTTCCAGACAACATTTTCCGTGACACAGCTTATCACAGCAGTAATCGGAAGTGTGCTGGCATTTATTATCTGGATTCCTTTAAAAAAGGTAATTGCAGAGCAGAACTAAAAAACTTTCAGGGCAAAAATTCCAAAACATTTTAAAATCATATCATAACGCATGATTATAAAAAATAAATGTTAATATGAATTTGAGTAATGACGAATATAAGCCTTTGGAATAATCTTGACACTCAAAAAAGAAGTATCATAATGGTGGTCAGAAAAAAAACGATAGAGAGTCGGAGGCATATGTTATGGATATCAGATTTGAAAAAAGAGAACATTTAAAGGAAAAACCAGATCAGAAACATCTTGGATTTGGAAAATATATGACAGACTATATGTTTGTTATGGATTGGACAAAGGAAGAGGGCTGGAAAGATGCAAGAATCGTTCCGGAAGGACCGATCACCATGGATCCGGCATGTGTAACGTTACATTATGCACAGGAAACATTCGAGGGTATGAAAGCATACCGTACTGCAGAGGGTAAGATCCAGTTATTCCGTCCGGAGATGAACGCAAAGAGAATGATCAACTCTAACGCAAGACTCTGCATGCCGGAGCTCCCGGTTGATATGTTTGTTGAGGCGGTAAAAGCACTGGTAAAGGTAGAAGAGGACTGGGTTCCATCAGAGCCGGAGACATCTCTTTACATCCGTCCGTTTATGTTTGCAACAGAAGCTGCACTCGGCGTACATATGGCATCTGCTTATAAGTTTATGATTATCTGCTGCCCGGTTGGCGCTTACTACGCAGAGGGAATCAACCCGGTTAAGATCTTAGTTGAGGATGAACTGGTTCGTGCCGTAAAAGGTGGTACCGGATTTACAAAATGCGGTGGTAACTACGCAGGTTCTATTTTAGGACAGGTTAAAGCAGAGAAGATGGGATATTCCCAGGTACTCTGGTTAGATGGTGAACATCGTAAATATGTAGAGGAAGTTGGAACCATGAACATCATGTTCAAGATCGCAGGCGAGATTTACACAGCACCGATCGAGGGAACTGTTCTTCCGGGTGTCACAAGAGATTCCATGATCCATCTGTTAAGAGACTGGGGTTATAAAGTAAATGAGACCAGACTTTCCGTAGATGATCTGATGAAAGCCGGACATGACGGCACACTTGAGGAAGTATTCGGAACAGGTACTGCAGCAGTTATCTCCCCTGTCGGAGAACTCCGCTACAAAGATGATGTTGTAACGATCAACGATTTCAAGATCGGTGAACTGACACAGAAATTATATGATACCTTAACCGGAATCCAGTGGGGCAGACTGCCGGATAAATATGGCTGGACAGTAGAGGTAAAATAAGTAGTTGCGTCAGGGTTTCCGATGAAAAAACAGGTTGCACGCACTGCGGGCAGACTGATTGTTATGAAAAACACCATGGACATGCAAAATCGCATGTTCGTGGTGTTTTTGGTTATACTAAAAATAAGTGACAGGTCAGGTGTCCTGTGTTAATATGAAACAGAAAGAACAGAATGTAATACGCCAGAATGGCGTCGTTCTGAAAATGGAGGACGACTATGAGTAAAACATTAGAACAATTCGAGCAGTATCTCGATAAAATGAAAAAATATGAACATATCAATACGCTTCTTTACTGGGACATGAGAACCTGTGCACCAAAACTGGGGCAGGCAGGACATATCGATGCATTGACTTATTTTTCAACCGAGAGCTTTGCAATGTCGACTTCGGATGAACTTTATGGCATGTTAGAGACCTTAAAGACACCGGAAGAATTTGCACAGCTGTCAGATACCATGAAATTTATCGTGACACGCATGCAGCGCGATATGGAAAAAGACAGACGGATTCCAAAAGACCGTTATGAAGTGATGGTCCGTGAGCAGGCAGAATCCGGAAATGCATGGGAAGATGCAAAAAATGCATCTGACTTTTCCATTTTTGCACCGCATCTGGAGAAAATGATTGCACTTACCAAAGAAATGGCAGGTTACACAGATCCGGGCAAAGAAGTTTATGATGTATTGTTAGATAAATATGAAGAGGGAATGGATTCTGCAACGATTGACCGTCTGTTTGGTGAACTAAAGGAAGCGCTGATTCCGCTTGTGAAAAAAATACTTGCCGCAAAACAGCCGGATGATACAAAATTCCATGCTTATTTTGATCCGGATGATCAGAGAAAAGTGCAGGATCTTTTGCTTTCCTACATCGGATTTTCCAAAGATGCCGGTGCAGTAGGAGAGACAGAGCATCCTTTTACACTGAATTTTTCTTCCAAGGATGTCCGGGTGACAAATCATTATTATGAACATGATCCGATTTCTGCCATGTTTTCGGCTATCCATGAGGGTGGTCATGCGATTTTTGAACAGAATGTCAATCCGGAATATGACAACACGGCTGCAGGAAGCTGCCGTTATATGGCGTGCATGAGAGCCAATCCCGTTTTTATGAGAATATTTTAGGGCGCAATAAGAATTTCTGGATTCCTGTCTATGAGAAAGTGCAGGAGCTGATGCCGCAGATGAAGGACATTTCGCTGGATGAGTTTTACCGTGAGATCAATCATGTCAGAAACAGCCTGATCCGTACCGAGCAGATGAGGTGACCTATTGCTTCCATATTATATTGCGTTATGAAATGGAGAAGGCAATCTTTCGTGACAATGTACCGGTTGCGAAACTTCCGGAACTCTGGAATCAGAAAATGAAGGAATATTTAGATATCACTCCGGCAAATGATGCGGAGGGAATCTTACAGGATATGCACTGGTCAGATGGTTCCTTCGGCTATTTTCCAAGCTATCTGTTAGGAAGTATCTATGACGGCATGTACTTAGAGGAGCTTGAAAAAGAGTCAGGGCCGGTAGATGAGATCTTAAAAGAGGGCAGAATCAAAGAAATCACAAAATGGCTGAATGAAAAGATCCACTGGTATGGCAGCACACGCACACCAAAAGAAGTGATTGCAAATGTGTGTGGAAAAGAAGTATCAGCAGAGCCATTGGTGCGTTTATTTTGAAAAAAAAATATGCCAGCGTTTTACGATTTAAAATAAATGAAGCAGAATCGTGTGAAAAATGAGATTTTTTACACGCAGGAATGGGGACTTATATGAAAAACAGGGAATTATTTTTGATATGGATGGCACACTTTGGGATTCAGCCGCCAATGTGGCAGAATCCTGGAATGAAGCGATCCGTCAGGATGGAAGGTTAAATAAGGCACTCACAGAAGCCGATATCAAGGGTGTTATGGGAAAGACCATGGATGTGATCGCAAAACTGTTATTCCCGGAAATTTCTGAGAAAGAGCAGGAGACACTTTTAGCGGAGTGCTGCAGGATCGAGAACGATTATTTAAGAGAACATGGCGGAGTGCTTTATCCGGATCTTGAGGATACATTCAAAGAATTAAAAAAGACATATGAACTTTACATTGTAAGCAACTGCCAGAAAGGTTACATTGAGGCATTTTTGGATCATTATCATTTCTGGGATTATTTTTCCGATATCGAATGTTACGGAAATAATCTTTTACAGAAAGGGGACAATATCAGACTGCTTGCAGACCGGAACCATTTAGAAGAAGCAGTCTATGTGGGCGATATCCAGGGAGATTATGATGCCAGCAGAAAAGCGGGCATTGGATTTATCCATGCTGCATACGGTTTTGGAATCGTACCGGAACACAGTATAAGATACAGGCATTTTCAGAACTTGTGACAAAACGGGTGGCAGAAACATATTTTAGAGGATTAATATGACAAAATTACAAGAACTACTAAAACAGATCAACCGGAAGCATGTGTATATCCAGACGCATAATTTCCCTGACCCGGATGCCATTGCGAGTGCGCTTGGGATCCAGGAGCTGTTAAAGCACAATGGAATTTCTTCCACGATCTGTTATAAAGGAAAAATAGACCGTTACAGTACCGACAAGCTGCGTGAACTGATGGAGATCGAACTTTTGAATGTGGAGGATCTTAGTACCATTTTGACAGATGAGGATGAAGTGATCCTTGTGGATGCACAAAAGGGTAATTCAAACATCGTTGACATTACGGGGGACGAGATCATCTGCATCGATCATCATCCGGAAAATGAAAAGTTTCCATACCGGTTTAAAGACATCCGGCCGGAAGTGGGAGCATGTGCGACGATCGTTGCACAGTATTTCTTTGAAAATAATATCCCGATGGATAGAAGAATCGCCACGACTCTGACATACGGTGTACGGATCGATACCAATAATCTGAGCCGTGGAGTGTCAAAACTCGATATTGAGATGCTCTACCGGATGTTTGATGAATGTGATTATGAGGTCATCCATATGTTAGAAAACAGTAATCTGTGTTTTGATGATCTGATGGCATATTCGAGTGCGATTTCAAGTATTGAAGTATATGATGACATCAGTTTCTGCAATACTGGTAAGGATTGTCCGGTCATTGCAAATATATCCGATTTCATGCTTGCTTTAAAAGAAGTGTCATTTTCCGTCGTGTATTCGAGAAAGTCAGATGGAATCAAACTTTCCGTGCGCAGTGAAAAGAGTATGCTCGATGCAGGAAAGATTGTGGCGGAGGCACTGAAAGGAATTGGCAATGGCGGCGGCCACGCATCGATGGCTGGAGGATTTGTGCCGTGTACGGGCAGTGACATGGATGTAAAACTGTTAGAGGCACAGATGAAGGAGCGGTTTTTAAACGTGATCGCAGATGTGAAAAAACGTGCTCTGTGAAAAGCATGAAGCCCTCTTGACATTCTCACTTTCCGAGTCTATACTAAAGATTAGATTTTTGGCAAAAGGCAATGACGAAGACAGTAGTTCATCAGGAAAAGCAACAGAGAGCCGGAGCAGGTGGAAACCGGTGCGAGTATCTGCTGAATGAAAATCACTTCCAAGCCGCAGTCTGAAATGGTCAAGGCAGATCACGACTGGGATTTTCCGTGACAGAGTAAGCGCTGACGCATTTCCTGCGTTACAGGGAACGTGTATCCGGAGTTTATTAGTTCCGTGTACATTTGTATATCAGGTGGTATCACGAAGTATTTAAGCCCTCGTCCTATATACAGGACGAGGGTTTTTTAATTCATAGGAAATTACGTCCTATGAATTAAAAGCCCTCCGGGCGGGATGCGCACTTCGCGGAGAAGAAGTTTGCTGTAAACAGCACCGCTCGGGCGCGAAAGAGTCGCGAGCGACTCTTTATTAAATCAATGGAGGTTAACAATGTATAAGAAGTTGATGCGAATCTGAATTTCGTAGACAGAGAAAAACAGATCGAGAAGTTCTGGAATGACAATGACATCTTTAAGAAGAGCATGGAACACCGCAAGGAAGGAGAGACCTACACCTTTTATGACGGCCCGCCAACTGCAAACGGCAAGCCGCACATCGGACATGTGGAGACCCGTACGATCAAAGATATGATTCCGAGATACCAGACCATGAAAGGAAAATTCGTTCCGCGTAAAGCCGGCTGGGATACACATGGACTCCCGGTAGAACTTGAGGTTGAGAAACTTCTTGGCTTAAACGGAAAAGAGCAGATCGAAGAATACGGTATGGAGCCTTTCATCAAAAAATGTAAGGAATCCGTATGGAAATACAAAGGAATGTGGGAAGATTTCTCAAAGACCGTTGGTTTCTGGGCTGATATGGACAATCCATATGTTACTTACGATGACAATTTTATTGAGTCCGAGTGGTGGGCATTAAAAGAAATCTGGAATAAAAACCTTTTATACAAAGGATTCAAAATCGTTCCTTACTGCCCACGCTGCGGTACCCCGTTATCTTCTCAGGAGGTTGCGCAGGGTTATAAGACGGTCAAAGAGCGCTCTGCAGTTGCACGTTTTAAAGTAATCGGAGAGGATGCATATTTCCTTGCATGGACTACAACTCCTTGGACACTGCCGTCTAACGTCGCACTCTGTGTGAACCCGGAAGAGACTTACTGCAAAGTAAAAGCGGTTGACGGATATACCTATTATATGGCAGAGGCACTGCTTGACACGGTACTTGGCAAACTGCTTGACAAGGATGCACCAGAGGGAACAAAGGCATACGAAGTATTAGAGACTTATAAAGGAAGCGATTTAGAGTACAAAGAGTATGAGCCGTTATTTGACTGTGCAAAAGAGATCATTGAAAAACAGCACAAAAAAGCGCATTACATTGTATGTGACACCTATGTAACCATGACAGACGGTACCGGTATCGTTCATATCGCACCTGCATTCGGTGAAGATGATGCCGCTGTCGGAAGAAAATATGACCTTCCATTCGTACAGCTTGTAGACGGAAAAGGTGAGCTGACCAAAGAGACACCATATGCCGGTGTTTTTGTAAAGAAAGCAGATCCTATGGTATTAAAAGATCTCGATGAAAAGGGACTGTTATTCGATGCTCCGAAGTTCGAGCATGAATATCCGCACTGCTGGAGATGTGACACACCGCTCATCTACTACGCAAGAGAATCCTGGTTTATCAAAATGACTGCAGTCAAAGATGACCTGATCCGCAACAACAATACTGTAAACTGGATCCCGGATTCTATCGGAAAAGGACGTTTCGGTGACTGGCTTGAGAATATCCAGGACTGGGGTATCTCCCGTAACCGTTACTGGGGAACACCACTTCCGGTATGGGAGTGTGAATGTGGACATCAGGAGTGCATCGGAAGCCGTGCAGAACTTGCAGAGAGAAGCGGAAATCCGGAGGATGCAAAGGTAGAACTTCATCGTCCGTATATTGATGCAGTTACCTTTAAATGCCCGGACTGTGGCAAAGAAATGCACCGTGTACCGGAGGTTATTGACTGCTGGTTCGATTCCGGAGCAATGCCATTCGCACAGCACCATTATCCGTTTGAGAATAAAGACGTCTTTGAGAAACAGTTCCCGGCGAAGTTTATCTCCGAGGCAGTTGACCAGACAAGAGGATGGTTCTACTCTCTGATGGCAGAGTCCACCCTGTTATTTAATAAAGCTCCGTATGAGAACGTCATTGTTCTTGGACATGTACAGGATGAGAACGGACAGAAGATGAGTAAGTCCAAAGGAAATGCGGTTGATCCGTTTGATGCATTAGAGACTTACGGCGCAGATGCGATCCGCTGGTATTTCTATACAAGCAGTGCACCATGGATCCCGAAGCGTTTCAGTGGCAAGCTGGTACAGGAAGGACAGCGTAAATTCATGGGTACCCTGTGGAATACTTATGCATTCTTCGTGCTGTATGCAAACATCGACCAGTTTGATGCAACAAAATATACCTTAGATTATGAAAAATATCCGTTATGGATAAGTGGCTGCTGTCAAAATTGAATTCCGCAATCAAGGGAACGGATGAGAACCTTGCAAATTACCGCATTCCGGAAGCTGCAAAGGTACTTGATGAGTTCGTGGATGACATGAGTAACTGGTATGTCAGAAGAAGCCGTGACCGTTTCTGGGCAAAAGGCATGGAGCAGGATAAGATCAACGCATATATGACACTTTATACTGCATTGGTTGAGATCTGCAAAGCTGCCGCACCGATGATTCCGTTCATGACAGAGGAGATTTATCAGAATCTGGTACGTTCCATCAATACAGAGGCACCGGAGAGTATCCATCTGTGCGACTTCCCGGCTGTCAATGAGGCATGGATCGACAAAGAATTAGAGAAAAATATGGATGAGGTCTTAAAGATCGTTGTTATGGGCCGTGCATGCCGTAACTCAGCGAATATCAAGAACCGCCAGCCAATCGGAAATATGTATGTCAAAGCACCGAATGTTTTATCTGAGTACTTTGTAGAGATCATCGAGGATGAGCTGAATGTGAAGAAAGTAAACTTTACAGAGGATGTCAGTGCATACACAAGCTATACCTTCAAACCGCAGCTTCGTACCGTCGGACCGAAATACGGCAAGTTCTTAGGACAGATCCAGAAAGCACTTGCAGAGTTAGACGGAAACAAAGCAATGGCTGAATTAAAAGCAGACGGTGTGCTTGCATTGCCGACAGTCAGTGATGATGTAAAATTATCCGAAGAAGACCTTCTGATCACAATGACACAGATGGAAGGTTATGTAACGGAAGGTGATAATACCGTAACCGTTGTGCTTGATACCAACCTGACACCGGAACTGGTAGAGGAAGGATTTGTCCGTGAGCTGATCAGTAAGATCCAGACAATGCGTAAGGAAGCCGGATTTGAGGTTATGGATAAAATCTCCATTTACTATCATGCAGATGAAAAAGTAGCCGATATCTTTCATAAGTACGGAAATGACATCATGGGTGATGTTTTAGGTACTGAAGTTGTAGCAGAAGCTGATTCTTTTGACTCCGGAGAAAACGGAATTTACTGCAAGGAATGGAACATCAATGGGGAAAAAGTATTGCTTGGAGTCAAAAAGGAGAAAACTAAATGGAAGCAAATGTTTTCAACAAAGATGAGTTTATTAAAAGTGTAAAAGAAAATGTAAAAAATCTATATCGTAAAACGTTGGACGAAGCGTCACAGTCAGGAAATTTTTCAGGCGGTTTCCTAACACGGTAAAGATGTGATCATTGATGGACTGGCTTGCAACACAGAAAGCGTTTGACAAACAGGATCCAAAGATGGTCTATTATATGTCCATGGAATTTTTGATGGGCCGTGCTCTTGGCAACAACATGATCAATTTAAAAATGTACAAAGAGGTAAAAGAGGCACTCGGGAGATCGGTTTAAACTTGATGAGATCGAGGATCAGGAGCCGGATCCGGCACTTGGAAATGGTGGACTCGGACGTCTTGCAG
>ENA-OQCN01000759-OQCN01000759.1-human-gut-metagenome-genome-assembly--contig:-NODE-759-length-17018-cov-2.302469_pt1 | contig 17018 bp, 22 predicted proteins | sample MGYA00242497_ERZ504576 | MGnify/ENA primary metagenome ERZ504576 (study PRJEB26092, sample SAMD00036296) | human gut metagenome | host: Homo sapiens | study: EMG produced TPA metagenomics assembly of... | reverse complement strand
AAGATAGAACAGATTGATAATATCGTGGGAGAGCAGCATCAGATTATTTTATCCAATGAACGTTTTAAGGCTGAGTTTGGATTTAAGGTCTGGTGCAGACCGGAAGAGACAATAGAAAAAAACGCTTCAGTATATGAAACAGCACAGTAATAAATTCTTAGATGCAGACCATCCCGGAATGGATATCTGGCATAAATTGTATTATGCCATGACAAGTACACTGGGAGCATTGGTTCCGTATCTTGAAAATCTAATCTTATTTATTCCGTTTTTTATGTTAAATAATCGTGCAACGGACAGTCAGTATTTTTCGAAGATTGATTTTTATTTGTTATATGTATTGTTATTTGCGGTTATATACGGACAGCGTCAGGCAACCTTTTCCGGAATTTTGGCAACTGCAGGTTATCTGTTTCGGCAGATGTATACCCGCTCCGGACTTGCGGTTGTAACGGATTATAATACTTATGTATGGATTGCGGAAATTTTTATTGTCGGTTTAGTCGTTGGATATATGAAAGACAGCCTGCTGTTTTTAAAAGAAGAAAAAGAATGGGAAGTTGGTTTTTTATCGGAACAGGTTACGGATATCGGTGACATTAATGACAGTAATCTCAGGGTAAAAGAGGGATTAATTGACCAGGTGATTAATTATGATAACAGTCTGGGTACGGTATATGATGCAACAGAACAGCTGGAACAGAAACAGTCGGTTGAAATTTTCTTTTGTGCGTTAAATATGATTCAGAAGCTGATGGATTGTCCGGATGTTGCAATTTATCGTGTTAACAAAGAAAAGTATGCGAGGCTCTTTGCTTATAGTTCTGCAAAAGCAGCTTCTATGGGAAATACCGTCTATTTGCCGGATAAGAAATCTCTGGACGAGGCATGTAATGAGAACAGGGTTTACATTAACCGTTCCATGGAAAAGGAGTATCCAATGATGGCATATAATGTGGAATCAGAAGAACAGATGGAGATTCTGATTATGTTATGGAGTCTTCCTTTTGAACGAATGACCATCAATGAAGCAAACAGGCTGATTGTAATCGGAAAGCTGATTCAAACTTCTGTCAGAAGAGCGGACCGTTATCTGGAAGCGTTGTCAGAAGAACGTTATCATAGCGAAAGTCAGATCTTGAAAGCTTCAGCTTTTGAGGAATTAGTAGGAGCATATCGAAAGGCAAGTAAAGAAAAACTGACAGAATATGTACTGCTTCAGATTGAAGTGGAGGGCGAAAATGAAAAAGAAACTGTGGATAAATTTACTTCGATGCTTCGAGAATCTGATTATATTGGAAATCTTTCGGATGGAAAGTTGTACTTGTTATTAACAAATACCGATTTGAAAGGCTGTAGTTTTGTACAAAATAAGTTAAAACAAAACGGAGTTGCCTCCAGCATCAGCGAGGAGGGAAGACTATGATGCACTCCGGGTATTGGTTTCTTATTTTGTTGATTTTAAATACGTTAACTGCATTGCTTTATTTAATCTGGTATCTGGTTTTTAAACAGGATAAAGATAACCGAATTCAGTATATCATGCATACAATCGTGATGATACTTTGTCCTTTAGTGGGTCCGTTGTATTTTCTGCTTGGATTTTTAAAGTATCATTTATGAAATTGGGAGAAAGAGATTTATCAGATGTAGAGTTTGCAAAAAAAAGACATGTTTCCCGTGTAAAAGCAGATGAGGAAAGAGAGCGAAATATTGTGCCGATTGAAGAGGCTATTTCCATTTCAGATCAGGAGAAAAAACGAGAAAATATGTTGAATGTTTTATTAGGGGAAACAGATAATTCTCTGGCCTCTATTTCAGTTGCTTTAGACAGTGATGACTCTGAGGTGGCGCATTATGCGGCATCTTTCCTGCAAAGTAAAATGGATGAATTCAGAGAGCATGTAAGACAGGCAAAATTAAGTATTTCATCAAAGGATATAAAAGACGAGGAATGTCAGGAAGAAATAAAAATTTTGATTGGATACATGAATCATACGCTGAAGCAGAATATTTTGACGAGCATAGAACAGGAAGATTATGTGCATCAGATGGAAGCATTATGTGAACAGCTCTATGAAAATGCAAGGGAAAAGTTAGAAGTAACTGATTATAGTTTTCTGCTTCAAAGATTAATTGAACAGAAATTTTATGAAGAAGCTGAGAAGTGGGCAGAACGGTTTATGACACAGTATCCGGATGAATTGAAACCGTATACGCTGTGTATGAAATTATATTTTGAAATGGAACAAAAAGAAAAATTCTTTGAAGTATTGGACAAATTACGGGCTTCTTCGATTGTCATTGACAATCAGACACTGGAATTAATTCGTATCGTACAAAGGTAAAGAAAAAGGAGGAAAAGAAATGCTTTCAAAACGAAATTTTGGAATGATGATGACGATTATCCTGGTAATATTAATCCTTTTCCTCTCATCGGCGGTATTAAGAGAGTATTTTAATGATTATAATGAGAATCATTCGGCAGATTCTGAATGGGTAAAACGGTCAGAAGAAACCAAAGAAACCAAGGACAGCAAAAACAGCGAAAAAAACTGGCATATCATTTATATCGGAAAACAGGATACAGGATATTATGAGTCCATTCAGGAGTGGTGTACGTATCGAAAAGCAGAATTTGAAGAATATTCTGAAACAAAAAAAGCATTAAAAAAAGCAGAGGCTTATGAAAAAAAATATCGTATCTTTTAATTAGTGGCAGTGTTCTCGAGAAAGATACAGAAACAGTTTCCGATAGTTTGACTTCTTATGTGGAAGCAGGTGGAAAAATAATTTTTTGTTCTCTTCCGGATTATTTGGTGATTGCAAAATCAGAAACGTTAAAAAATCTTTTAGAGATTCAGCAGTTAAGAGCAAAAACGGTAACGCTCCAGGAAATCTGGCTGTATGGTGGATTTTTGCTTGGCGGAGAAACCTGTTATTCCTTTGATGAACTTCAAGATCCAGACAGAATTGATATGGAACGAGAGATTCCATGGTATGATATTTCTTCCCGGACCAAAACATATATGGTGGGCTTTATCAAAGCAGAAGAGCAGACAAAGCAGGAGCTTCATAATGAAGACATGCCGGCAATTATCTGGCGGTGTAACACAGGAGAAGGTTCGATTTTTGCAGTAAATGGCGATTATATGGAGGGAAAATCGACATTGGGAATATTAGATGCCATGGTTTATGAATCACAGAATTATGCACTTTATAATGTGGTCAATGCGCAAAATCTTTCGCTTACCGGCTTTCCGGATTTAACCAAAGAAAATGAAAAAAAATTTACAGAAGTATATGGATTTGATTCAAAACAGTTTTGTCAGAACATTGTCTGGCCTGCTTTGATATCTGTAGCTCAAGATGGAGATTGGAAGATAACCGCTTATCTGGCAACTAAACAGGATAATGATTCCAAAGAAGATGCGGATGTAAAATCCCTGGTTGATTATTTGAAATATTTTAATGAAGAATCGGCAGAAGCGGGAATATCGCTTGGAAGGATGAATGATACAGATATTCAAAAATCACTGGAAGCAGATAAACAGGAAATAGAAAAACAGGATATTACGTATCCATTTTCGGGGGCTTACATTCGAAGTGAAAATGAAGAACAGTTATCAAAGTTGGTAAAAGATGAAAAATTAAAAATATTTTCAGATGTTCGTACGATTTGTAAAGCGTACGATGAAGAACAGCCGGTTTTTTCCTGGATGACAGACTGGATTACAACACAGGCAATTACAATGAATGGGTATCAATATACGTATAAAGATGACTTTCGTTTAAAAAGCATTCAGACCGCATTAGGTTATTCTAATGTACAGGCAGATATATATCGTGCGATTTGGCCTCAAAAGAGAAAAGATGAGTGGGAAGTAATTTCTGAAAAATTAGCCTCTAATATTAGCACGTACTGGAACCCATTTTCTGTATTTGAAAAGACAACAATTACAGAGAGTGACACCAGAGTCCGCAGATTTTTAAATGAAAGTGTGACAAGCGATAGGAAAGCAGACCAAATTTCTATAAAAGTAGAGAATTTTAATGAGGATGCCTGGATGATGCTGCGGACACATGGAGAAAAAATAGAATCCATGAAGAATGGAAGCTGGGAAAAAATAGAAGATGATGCCTATTTACTGCATCTTACTTCAAGTCAGGCAACGGTAACACTGAAATCGGATACAGAACTTTATTACAGTAAAAAATAAAGGAGATAAACAATGCGAATCTGTTTTATTGCAGAAGGATGTTACCCTTATGTGGTAGGCGGGGTATCAAGCTGGGTACACAGTATGATAAAAAATTTTCCAAATCAGGAATTTATCCTGCTCACGATTGTAGCAAATCGGGAGGCAAGTGGAAAGTTTGCTTATGAACTGCCGGAGAATGTAACGGAGGTTTATGAGGTTTATTTGGAAGATGTGGATTGGGGAAGTGTCAATAAACATAATAAAACAAGATTAAGTGAAAAGGAATATCATGCACTTAGAAGTCTGATTTTGAATCATGAAGTAGAATGGGACAATATTTTTGAATTTTTCATAAAAAGAATATTTCCTTGAATCAGCTTCTCATGGGAGAAGACTTTTATCATGCAGTGTTAGATGCGTACAATCTTCAGTATCCGGAGATTGTATTTTCAGATTTTTTATGGACGATGCGTTCGATGTATCTTCCGTTATTCTTTTGCCTGATGGCAGAAATCCCCCAAAGCGGATGTGTATCATGCGGTGGCAACCGGATATGCAGGGGTTCTTGGAAGTATGGGAAAATATTTTCATTCAGGTCAGCTTATTATTTCAGAACATGGAATCTATACCAGAGAACGAGAAGAAGAACTGATAAAAGCAGAATGGGTACAGAAAGTTTATAAAAAAATCTGGATTCAGCAGTTTCGCAAGATGTCAAAAGTTTCCTATGAGAGAGCAGATATTGTGACAAGTCTTTATCAGCATGCACAGGAATTACAGATTGAACTTGGTTGTCCAAAGGAAAAAACAATTGTGACACCAAATGGAATTAATTATGAGCGGTTTAAAGAATTACCACAGTGTCCGCCGGAGCAAAAAGAGTATATTCATATTGGAGCGGTACTTCGAGTGACTCCGATTAAAGATGTAAAAACGATGATTCAGGCATTTGGATATGCAAAAAAGAGAGAGCCAAAACTAAAACTATGGATTATGGGACCATATAATGAAGACCCGGATTATGCGGCAGAGTGTTTTCGGATGGTAGAGACAATGAAGATACAGGACGTAGAGTTTACGGGAAGGATACAGGTTACAGATTACTTAGGCTGGATGGATGTTACTATTCTTACCAGTATCAGTGAAGGACAGCCGCTTACGATATTAGAAAGTTATGCAGCCCATGTTCCGGTGATTGCCACAGACGTCGGAAACTGCAGGGGATTAATTGAGGGAGAAGAGGATGATTTTGGAAGGGCAGGAATCATTACCCATATCATGAATGTAGGAGAAATTGCGGAAGCCATGGTGTATATGGCAAGAAATCCGGAAGAAAGAAAGGCAATGGGAGAAGCTGGTTATAAACGGCTGATGAAACGATATAAAATCGAAGATATGAAACAAAAATATGAAGAAATTTATAAAGAGTGTGCCGAACGCCGGAACTTAGAATGGGAAGAATAACTTTTAAGATTTGAGAGTACATACAGAAAAAAGGAGAAAACAATGGCAGGAATAGGAGTAAAGTTAAACCGTATTTATCAAAAAAATACGATTACAACAAATATTGTGGGATTTTTCTATAGTATGACTATGACAATTGCACCGGTATTAGTTGTAATTATTAACCTGATGCTGATGCAAAAAGTGTTAAAATTTAATACTGTTCGTTATATTGATCGTGAATTGTTTTCCTGTACGGTGCTTTATGTTTTTATTTTCTCTCTGCTTACAACTTCGCCATTTAATGCGGTATTATCCAGATATATGTCAGATGCAATCTTTGAAGAACGGTATGAAGATGTGCTTCCATGCCATCGAATCGGTCTGTTGATCAATATCTGTTTTAGCTGTCTGTTTGCAATTCCGTTTTGTTTGTGGGAACATTTCGTTGGAAAAGTGCCGGTGTATTATGTGTTTACAGGATATTGCTGTTTTGTTTCTCTGGTGCTTGTCTTTTATAATATGTTATATTTGTCTATTTGTAAGGAGTATCGATTGATTTCTTTGCATTTTGCACTTGGAATGATTGTTTCTTTTTTTGTTATCTTTATTCTTTCGATATATCTGTAAAATGAGTATTCCTTATAGTATGCTTTTGTCACTTGCAATTGGATTTTTTGTGACCGCAGTGTTTGAATGGGCAAAAGTTCATCAGTTTTTTCCGGATAACAGTGAAGAATACAGGCGGGTATTCGTCTATTTTAAGCGGTACTGGCATTTGATTTTAATCAATTTTTATATACCCTGGGATTGTTTATTCATAATTTTGTGTTTTGGGGAACCGATATGGCAATGCATCTGGTAAAAACATTTGTATGTAATCAGCCTTATGATATGGCAACCTGCCTTGCAATGTTTACGAATTTATCGGCGAGCGTTATCTTTATATCAAGGGTAGAGATGTATTTCCATGAGCGTTATAAAGCGTATGCTGACGCAGTGTTCGGAGGGCGTGGTCTTGATATTCAAAATACAAGAAAGCGAATGTTTCGCCAGCTTGGCAGTGAACTGATGACCTTGATTCGACTGCAGTTTATTATTTCAGTTGTTATTTATCTGATTTTTGTAATCTTTCTTCCGAGAATGGGATATGCAGGATTGGTTATGCGAATTTATCCGATGGTAGCAGCAGGATATTTCATTTTATTTTTAATGTATTCAGAAATCATTTTCTTATATTATTTTGAAGATTTACAGGGCGCATTGGTTACGGCACTTAGTTTTTGCGGAGTAACGTTTCTTGCAAGTTTAATTGCGGTTCATCTTCCGGCAGTTTTTTTTGGAGTTGGAATCTGGACAGGTTCAGTAGTAGGATTTACCGTTGCTTATATGAGACTGCGTTGGATGGAAACACATATTGACGAGCATATGTTTTGCAGGGGAAATCTGATAAAAAGAGGAAAAGGAATTAAACCATCTGCAAAAGTGTTTGATATACGAGAATTAAAAAAGAGCCGGAGGATGAAGAATGAGATGAAAAAAATATTATTTGTGATTAACACGATGGGCTATGGAGGTGCAGAGAGGGCATTATTAAACCTGATGTCTGCACTTGAAAAAGAACAGTATGAGATTTCTGTATTTGTACTTACAGGTCAGGGAGAACTGATTCATCAGATACCGGATTCGGTGACACTCTTAAACAAAAATTATAAAGATGTCTCTGTTTTGACCTCGAAAGGTCGTATGGAATTAATGAAAACGATTTTAAGAGCTGGAATCTTAAAAGGAGCATTTTTTCGCAGGTTTTCTTATCTGATAAAAAATAGTGTAAACATGAAACAGCAGGGGCGTTTTTTACCAGATAAACTTTTGTGGAGAATATTAGCGGACGGAGCACCGATGATGCCCAAAGAATATGATTTAGCAGTTGCATATTTAGAAGGCGGAGCGACGTACTATGTGGCAGACAGAGTGAAAGCAAAGAAGAAAGCAGCGTTTATACATATTGATTATAAGAAAGCCGGATATGGCGAAAAACTGGATTTGGGCTGTTATGAAAAGATAGACCGTATTTTTACGGTATCAGATGAAGTGAAAGAACATTTTTTAGGGGTTTATCCCAAATATCAAAATAAGGTGTCAGTTTTTCATAATCTGTTAGATATGGATAATGTAAGAACAATGGCAGAAAAGCAGGAGGATTTCAGGATAATTTTAAGGGGATTCGACTTTTGACAGTAGGAAGGCTTGTAGCACAGAAAAGATACGATATGGTGATTCAAACAATGAAACTTTTGAAACAAGAGAGTAAGAAACCCATTCGATGGTATATCATGGGAGAGGGAGAACTTCGTACAAAATTGGAACAGCAGATTTCAGAGAATCAGTTAACGGAGGATGTGATTCTTTTAGGAGTAAAAGAAAATCCGTTTCCTTATTATAAGCAGTGTGATATTTATGTTCATGCAACCGGATACGAGGGCAAAAGTATTGCGATTCAGGAAGCACAGATTCTAAAAAAGCCGATTCTGGCAACGGACTGCAGCGGAAATCGGGAACAGATTGAGCAGGGAATAGATGGAAGATTATGTACACTTACACCAGAAGTATTGGTGATGAAATTCTATGGATGATAGAACATCCAAAGGAATGTCAAAGTTATGGAGAAAAGGCAGAGAAAAAAGTATTACAGAGTAATAAAGGATTGGATGAATTTTTAAATTGGATGAAGTAGTTTTGGTTATTTACGAATGAGGGAAAAAGATGAGGACATTAGTGTTAATACCAGCATACAATGAGGAAAAAAATTTAGAACGAGTGATAGAAAATTTAAAGAAAAAAGCTCCACAGTTTGATTATATCATTATAAATGATGGGTCGACAGACCATACAGAAGAATTATGCAGAAAAAAACAGTATCATTATATCAGTCTTCCTGTAAATTTAGGATTGACCGGAGCAATGCAGACAGGGATGAAGTATGCAAAAGAAAAGAACTATGATATGGCAATTCAGTTTGATGCGGATGGACAGCATTTGCCGGAATACATACAAAAAATGGTGGACTGCATGGAGAAAACAAACTGCGATGTTGTGATTGCATCGAGGTTCTATGGAGGAAAAATGCCGCTTCGAATGAGAACAGCCGGTGCAAGATTGATTACAGCTGCTATTCGCCTGACAACAAAAAAATATATTTCCGACCCGACAAGCGGAATGAGGCTGTATAATAGAACCATAATAGAACAGTTTGTAAAAGATGCAAATAATTCTCCGGAACCGGATACACTTTCTTACTTAATCAGGCTTGGCGCAGATGTCAGAGAAGTGAGAGTAAAAATGGCAGAACGAACAGAAGGAAAAAGTTATTTAACACCGGTTAATGCATCGAAATATATGATGCAGATGCTGATGTCAATTTGCATCTTTCAGTGGTTTCGGGATAGAAAGGCGGTATTATAAGATGGGAATTTTAAGCTGGAAGTTTCGAATTGTATTGTTTTTGGGAAGCGTTGTTGTGTTTTTATTGATTGCCCGTTTCGTAAGAAAACAGAGAATTCAAGTGAAAGATGGAATTTTTTGGATTTTATTTAGTGTTATATTAATTATATTTTCAATTTTTCCAAGGCTTGCGATATGGGCTTCTTATTTAACCGGAGTACAGTCACCGGCAAACTGTGTTTTTATGCTTATTATTTTTACATTAGGATGTCACCAGTTCTTTTTATCAATTAAAGTTTCTCAGCTTACCATCAAAAACAGTGAGCTGATACAGGACATTGCAATTTATCGGACATTAGAAGGTGAGGAGAAGAGAGCAAATGGAGAGGAAAATTCATAAAAAAAAGATTTGCTTTTTTTCAGGAGACATTACAAGAAGTGGTGGAACGGAAAGGGTATCGGTACAGCTTGCAAATGAACTGGCGAAAGAAAAAGAATATGAAATCTGTTTTTTAAGCCTGGTAGAACAGGCAGACAAGCCTTTTTATGAAATAACGAATGATATAAAAAGATATTCTCTTGGAACACACTGGATTAATCCGGGACCTGGATATCTGCCTTTGATTGGAAAGTTAAAAAGATTTTTAAAAGCACAGGAAATAGATATTATAATAGATATTGATATTGTGTTGGATGTACTGTCGATTCCTGCTGCAAAAAGATTGAAGACAAAAGTGATTTCATGGGAACATTTTAACTGCGAATTTGAACAGAGTGTGCTGTATCGAAAATGGATTTCAAGATTGTCGGCAAAGAAAGCAGATTATATTGTAACGCTTACAGAGCAGGATAAACAGAGTTATGGAAAACTTCTAAAAAGAACTTCAGATATTGAAACTGTCTATAATCCTTTTTCTCAGGTGGAATTAAATGAAAATATAAGACGGGAAAACTGGATTGTGACAGTAGGAAGATTAACCTATCAAAAAGGAACAGATTATTTGGCAGAAGTAGCAAAAGAGGTATTAAAACAAAATAAAGACTGGAAATGGATTGTTTGGGAGATGGGGAAGAAAGAAAAAAACTTGAAACCATAACTAAAGAGAATGATTTAGAAAAACAATTGTTTTTAAAAGGTAGAGTAGAAAATGTAGAATGGTATTTAAATCGTGCAAAATTATTTGTTTTGACATCAAGATATGAAGGACTTCCATTATGTTTGATTGAAGCAATGCAGATGAATGTTCCTTGTGTGAGTTTTGATGTTAAAACAGGACCTTCGGATATTATAGAAAACAATGTAAATGGAATTTTGATTTCAAGTTTTGAAATTGAAAAAATGATAAAAGAAATTAATGCTCTTTTAAAAGATAAATGTAGACTTCAAAGTATGTCTAAGAATACAAGAGATAATTTTGAACGTTTTAAAATGGAAAATATTATTAAAAAATGGAAAAATATATTTGAAAGATTAGAAAAATAGAGGAAAAGAAAATGGCACAGGTAAGTATTATTGTACCGGTATATCAGGTAGAAAAATATATCCGAAAATGTATTGAAAGTATACAGGCACAGACATTTTCTGATTTTGAATTGATTTTAGTGGATGATGCTCAAAGGATGCATCTGGAAAAATTTGTGATGAATACGCCAAGAAGATGATAGGATAAAAGTAATTCATAAGAAGAATGAAGGAGTAGCTCTGGCAAGAATGATGGGATTAAACTTTCAAAAGGAAAATATGTCTGTTTTATAGATGGAGATGATTGGATTGAAAAGTTTATGATTGAAAACTGCATGAATAGAATCTTAGATACAGAAGCAGATGTGATTTTTCATGGTTATAAACAAGAACTATGGAAAAATAAAGTTGTAATAAATATAGAAGAAAAAAGTACTTCGGATTTTTTGGATACTTTAACGCATAGTGAAATGTCTGAAAAAATGGAAATGCTTTGGCCATATTGTAGTAGCTATGTATGGAATTATTTTTTTACCAGAAAAATAATTAAAGAGGAGCGTTTTCCAAATGTAAAGATTTCAGAGGACCATATATTTATATTAAATGTATTAAAAAAATGTGATAAAATTTCTTTTTTAAATGATTTTTCTTATCATTACTGTATGAGAATGGGTTCTTCTGCAAATAGATGGAATGATACAGGATTGTTTTGTCAAATAAAGATGATAGAAACTTGTCATGAGTTTATGGAATCCTTTAGTATTTCTGAACAAAGGAAAAAAAAGTTGATGGCGCAGATAACTTTAAGCGCTTATTCTTATGCAATTTATACATTTTGTTTTCCAGAATGTAAAATTTCAGTAAAAGAGAAAATGAGACAATTAAAAAAAATGAAGAAGCAGTTAAATCTAAATGAATTTATTCCTTATGTAGAAATGAAAGGTTTGTCGTTTTCTGAAAAAATAAAAACCAAGATGATTTGTAACAAAATGGAAATATTATTAGTTTTAGCAGGTCCGATATTTATGAAAGTAGTGCGCAGGGCATAAAGTTAATAATAATAGAACAGAAATATAGGATTATTGAAATTGAAGGAGATTATTCAAATGAAGAAAATTTGTGTTATTATGGGCGGAGTTCTGCCAGTTCGGATTAAATGCAATTTCTGTGCGTGAAAAAAGTTCAATTCCTATTTTACAAGAAATGACCAATAAGCCAATACAGGTAGTAGTAGACCCTGTACTGTTATTACAAAAAAAAGAATGGGAGCAAGTTGCACGAGTTCCGCAAATAAAACAACTATACTTAGTATGCTATTTATTGGAAGATAATATAGCACAAAGAAAAGCAGTGGAAAAATTAGCAAAGCGATTAAAGTTAAAAATATTAACATTTCCACACATTTTGTGTAATGTAGTTCGAAAATGCGATTTGTTTTTTGGTGACATTCATGATTATACTTCCGGTCCTCGTGAGTTTATCGGGTTAATTCAAAATGCCGAGCTTATAGTTACAGATTCTTTTCATGCATCAGTTTTTTCGATGATATTTGAAACACTGTTTTATGTTTTTAAACGAGATAAGGCAGATGCAAAAAACAGTACCAATCGACGAATTTATGATTTCTTAAAAGAGTATCAGTTAGTATCAGAAGAGAGTTTGGCAGAGGTAAATAAGATTCCAGAAGTTGATTTTAAATATGCTCATCAGCATTGGGAAAAAAGACGAGAAGAATCTTTGGAATATCTGGAACATGCATTAGGAGTTAAGAGGAGAAAACACAGGTGAAAAATCAATTAAAGGCGGGAGTTATTTTTTCTTATATATCAACAGGAATTACAGTACTCATACAATTAATTTACTTACCGATTATGATTCGGATATTAGGACAAAGTGAATATGGTCTTTATTCCGTGGTATCAGGGGTAGTTAGTTATCTGAGTTTGTTCAGTCTTGGATTTTCAGGGGCATATTTAAGGTTTTTTTCAAGATTTAAATACCAGGATGATAAAAAGAAGCTTGCTTCTTTAAATGGAATGTTTATTATACTTTTTTGTGTTTTGGCATTCATTGCACTTGTTTCTGGAATTATTCTTAGCTTTTTTCCTCGTCAGATTTTTGGCTCTAAATTATCAGATGCTGAGCTGATAAAAGCAAGAATATTGATGGCGATATTGGTTTTTAGCATGGCAATAGTACTTGTTAGTAGTATTTTTGAAGCAATCACAAGAGCATATGAGCAATATATATTTCAGCAGGCTGTTTATTTAATGGTAGTAGTAGTTAATCCGTTTTTATGTTTGCCTTTACTTTTAATGGGATATAGAAGTGTTATGCTTGTGCTTGTTGGAGCAGTGATTAGTATAGGGCGGCTGGTTGCTAATGTTTGGTTTTGTGTGTTTAAACTGAAGATTCCGATCTCTTTTCACAACTTTGAATTTAAATTGCTAAAGGAAATTAGTGCATTTAGCTTTTTTTATTGTTAAACATGTTGATTGAACAAGTTAATTGGAATGTGGATAAATTAATTTTAAGTCATACAAGCGGAACAAAAGAAGTTGCGGTTTACGGTGTGGCATCACAGATTAATGGGTTATTTATTAACTTTTCCACGACTGTTTCATCTGTGTTTTCGCCTAAAATTAATCGGATTGTGGCAGAAGAGAGAGAAAATTATCAAAAGAAATTTACAAAATTAATGGTTAAGATAGGCAGAATTCAATGGTTGTTATTGGGAATGCTTACAACAGGATTTATTATATTTGGAAAATATTTTATTGTACATATTTATGCCGGTAAAGGATATGAGAAATCCTATATCACTTCATTATGTCTGGTGATACCGGCACTCATACAATTAATTCAAAATGTTGGAGTTGAAATGCAACGAGCGTTAAATAAACATCAGTTTTGCTCAATTATTTATTTTGTAATGGCAATCATAAATGTAGCTATTAGTATTCCGTTGGCAAATAAATTTGGAGCTGTCGGTGCAGCGATGGGAACAATGATTAGTTTAGTAATATCAGATGGGATAATTATGAATGTATTCTATCATAAAATTCTGAAAATCAATATTAAATTATTTTGGAAAGAGATTATGAGTACATTAAAAGGATTTGCAGTTCCAGTGATATCAGGAATACTGATTATGAAATACATAAAATTTAGCAGTATTATGGAATATTTAGTAGTTGGTGGAGTATATGTAGTTGTTTACAGTATATCTATTTGGAAGATGAGTTGTAATGAAGAAGAAAGAAAAATGGTTTTAGGATTAATAAATAAATTTTAAATGCAGATTTACGATGCTGAAATTGAAAGGAAGATTGATGAAAGAAGAAAATGGAAGAATGGATTAATACTCCATTCTTCCCAGCAACAGTCCTTCTTCTTGTATGCCCTGCGTATTTGCAAGTGAAATTTGTTTTTCACTTTGTGCATCCGTAATAGAAAGAAAAACCTGATAAGAACCGGACTTAAGACTTTTTCGTGGTAGAGAGACCGAAAGAGTCTTTTTTTGTGTACTTTTTAGTTTACGAAGGTCGTAGTCAATTGGAACAGAAGAGATTTCTCCTGTTTCTGTATTTTTAAACTTCAGTGTAGCATGAAATTCTTTTAAGGTGTTTCCAAATCCGGTATTTTGAAGTCCAATGGAGAGATTTAGCTGAGAGTTTAAAAATCCGGAAGATTTCATTGTGCATTTTGTAACCAGATACCGGTAGCCAAGGTGTGCCTGAATATAGGTATAGCCATCACATCCATAAAAGGCATCGTTTTGATTCCAGGTTGTATTTTTCCACTTATCGAGTACGGTGTTGTCATAGTCTGCATTTAAATAGGAAACATGCATGGTGGTTAAAGACTCAACTGCAGAAGGTAAATCATTATAAGAGTTGTCGGAAACCACTTCTCCGCCATTTGGAACATACTGGCATAACGTGTTTTGAAATTTTAATTCGTCTTCTCTTGTACCTTTATAGGACGGAGAAGTGGCATCTTTTCTTTTTGTATCGCCATAAGTGCCAAGGTCAGACACAGATCCTAACATTCCATCATTGTAAAGCCCCAATCTTGCTATAAGATTCCCATTTGCCTGAAAAGCCGGAAATTTTTTCGGAACATCGTATAAATTTGTAATCATACGCCAGTGGGCAGGAGTCCGGACAGATAAATAAATCGAAGAATCAATGGATTCATTTAAGTGATTGATTAGGGTATGAACGGAAGTATCATTCATAAATTCAGACCCATGCATTTCACCCCAGTTTCCGATAAAGATTCCCTGCATCAGATAAACAGAATCAGAGTACCGGTTTACGATTTCACTGACTTGGTCTATGTGGGTAAGGATGGTAGAAAGTGAGTCTGGTTCTGTCGCCTTTGCGATACCATCCAAGTCATAGAGAAAACGAAGAAGAATCTGAGTGTCGGTATTGGACCAGTCTTTGAAAATCTGTTCTAATTGTGAAAGGGCATGTTCACTGATATCGGTATTTTTATAATTTTTTAAATTGATTTCTAGAAGAACCAAAGAATCGGAATACGTGTCAGCGTGTGAGGCAATCGCTTCATCTGTGTCATTTAAAGTATACCCGATGATGTGATAATAACCTTGATAAGGATTTTCTAAGACTTCGTTACTTTCAGAAAATTTTTCAGCGGTAAAAGTGACGGATTGGCGCATACATCGAAGAATCAGAACAAGAATCAAAAGCCCGAATAAGAAAATGAGAAATCTTTGGATTAAATTCATTTTTTCTATTTCCTCCAATTTTTTCGTGTTTTTGATATTCTATCAATTTATGGGAAAAACGTCCAGATAAACTTAGAAAAAAATCTTTGGATTTTTAGCATACTGATGTATAATAAATGAAAATACGAAAGAAAAAATGAAGAAAATGGAAGAAAAACTTAAGAAAATAGTGGAAGAACAAAATTTAGAACAGGAAAATCCAGAGGAACTTGCCCTGCTTTTATGGCAGGTTTTAAAGCAGTATGAACAGGTAGAATTTCAGACGGTGAAAGGACTTGCGTTTACTTATGTAATAAAAGGCAACGAAATGTTTATTGACAGGAAGGAAAAGTCGATTACGAAGTCTTCGGTCTTACTTGCGTTTCAAAATTTGGTTAAGCAAGGAGGCATCATCAGTGGTCCGAAAAAGGCTTGGAACATTTGGGGCGAGTTATTTATATCCGATTTTTATGGAATTAGGATGGATTGTGGAGTGACAGGTTTTGTCTATACAGGGAGAAAAAGAAAAGATTTTATTGAATAATCGAGAATAGACGAGAAGAAAGGTTGCAAAATTGGAAACTTATCTGTATAATGTGGTATTGGCTATAAAAATGAAAACAGAAAAAGTAGAAAAAGCACGAAATACAATAAAAGAAATAGCAGGAGATTTACAATGACAACATTAAAAACAAGCTTATTATCCTACAAGAAAACAGAACTGGAATCTTATGCAAAGACATTAGGAATTAAAAGAATTTCTTCTTTAAAAAAAGCAGAAATTGCAGAAAAAGTAGCAGACGAATTATTAAATCCGGAAGTAATGGCGAAACGTCTGGCAATTCTTGATGATGCGCAGATTGCATTGTTTGAAAAAGCAGCAAAGGGTGCTTTTATGGCAACAGAAGCAGAGATGGATACAGCTTATGAAGCCTGTGCACTCGACTACATGCAGGTATCTGAAGAGGGAATGCTTGAGGTTACAGAAGATGTAGCGGAAGCTTATGAAAAAATGGACCAAGAGACATTTGAGAAAAAGAGAAAAGAAGTATCCTGGTTAGCGAAATGTCTTTCTTTTTCAGCAGCCATGTATGGGGTAGCACCGGTTGATACGGTCCGCACAGTCTATGAAAGCCGTCCACATTATCATGCAGATAAAGAAACGTTTATGGCATTATTTGATGAAATCCCTTATGAGATCAATCCATGTGTTATTTCTGAAGATGTCATTATGGACAGAAAATTAATCGCAGGAGATGCCTATGAAGCATTATTAAATGAACAGCAGGGAAAAAAATTCTATGTTCCATCCTGGCAGCAGGTGGAAGAACTTGCTACAAAGGGATGTCTGTTAGATGAAGCTTCTTATAAGAAATTGTTTGCATTTTTCCAGAAAGAATTGGAGCTTGGATATGAGGAGCAGTAGCCGTAACAGCAGATATCTGGAATCATTTGTCAACAGGACATGGTGATGTTTACGGAAAACTTCAGGAAGTAATCGAAAAATATCATTTCCAGAGTAAGGAAGGTGTAAGAACATTCTCTACACTGCTTCAGGGAGTGGTAAACAGTACCAGAATGATTATTTACAGAGGTCATACTCCAAATGAAATCACAGTAAAGAGACCAAAAAACAATTTACCGAATTTCCGCACCGCACAGCCAAAGAAAATCAGAAGATTTATCCGAATGATGTATGCCCTTGTGGAAGTGGTAAAAAATAATAAAAAAT
>ENA-OQCN01000758-OQCN01000758.1-human-gut-metagenome-genome-assembly--contig:-NODE-758-length-17037-cov-11.103903_pt1 | contig 17037 bp, 15 predicted proteins | sample MGYA00242497_ERZ504576 | MGnify/ENA primary metagenome ERZ504576 (study PRJEB26092, sample SAMD00036296) | human gut metagenome | host: Homo sapiens | study: EMG produced TPA metagenomics assembly of... | reverse complement strand
GTCTGGGGACACCGGCCACCCGTGCCGGTATTTTGGAAAAGCTGGTATCTGCCGGTTTTCTGGAACGAAAAAAGAGCAGGAAAACGGTGCAGCTTCTCCCTTCCCACGATGCAGTTTCCCTGATCACCGTTCTGCCGGAACAACTGCAATCGCCGCTTCTGACTGCCGAGTGGGAGTACCGACTGGGCGAGATCGAGCGCGGGCAGCTTGCCCCGGAGGAGTTTTTGGACGGGATCAGCATCATGCTGAAAGACCTGGTGGGAACTTATCAGGTCATCAAGGGAACTGAGTACCTGTTCACTCCGCCCCGTGAGGTGGTGGGCAAATGCCCTCGCTGCGGCGGGGAAGTTGCAGAACTGCAAAAAGGTTTCTTCTGTCAGAATGATTCTTGCAAATTTGCAATCTGGAAAAATAACAAATGGTGGGCTGCCAAGAAAAAACAGCCGACCAAGGCTGTGGTGTCTGCACTGCTTAACGATGGCCGTGTCCGTGTGACGGGCCTATATTCGGAGAAAACCGGAAAGACCTACGATGCCGCTGTGGTTTTGGAGGATGATGGACAGTACGCCAACTTCAAGCTGGAATTTGACCAGCGGAAAGGAGGCAGCTGATGAATCTCTCTTTAGTGGAACGGGAAACCATTCTCCTCTATAACCAGGCAGAACCAATGGCTGAGATCTATACTCATGATCCCCGTCTGATGGAGAAGCTGGAACTGCTGGCAAAAAAGCACCCCGACCAGATCACCCGAAAGGACGCCCATAACTTTACCGTTCCTAAGCGGTGTGTATCAGTCCGAGAGCCATACAGCGCAGAACGCCGCAAAGCTGCCAGTGAACGGGCGAAAGCTGCCGGATACCAGCCCCCTGTGAGAAAGTCCAGCAGTTAAAGGCACATGGCAGAGAATGTATTTGAAGCAGTCAAGCAGTCGGTCAGCACCAGAGATGCGGCAGCGTTTTATGGGATCGAGGTCAAACGAAATGGCATGGCCTGTTGTCCCTTTCACGATGATAAGAACCCCAGCATGAAGCTGAACGAAGAATATTTCTACTGTTTCGGCTGCGGAGCTACTGGCGATGTGATCGACTTTACCGCAAAGCTCTTTGACCTCTCCCCAAAAGAAGCGGCAGAGAAATTGGCACAGGACTTTGGCCTGATCTATGACAGTCAGGCCCCTCCCCGTAGAAGATATGTCCGGCAGAAAACAGAGGCACAAAAGTTTCGGGAGGACCGGCAGCGGTGTTATCGCGTACTGTCCGATTACTACTATCTGCTGAAAAAATGGGAGGCCGACAATTCTCCCCGGACACTGGAGGAAGAACCGCACCCCCGTTTTGTGGAAGCAATCCAGAAGAAAACCTATGTAGAGTACCTGTTGGACCTTTTTCTTTATGAAAGTGAAGAAGAACAAAAGGCATGGATTGCAGAACACACAGCAGAAATCACACACTTGGAAAGGAGATTGAAAATCATGGCTGAGAACAAACCCACCAACCGAGAGCGGCTAAGGGAAATCACAGATGGCATCGAGCAGGGGATCAAAGAACTGTTTGAGAGTGAAAAGTATATGCGCTATCTGTCCGTCATGTCCCGCTTCCACCTCTATTCGGTAAACAACACCATGCTCATCTATATGCAGAAGCCGGACGCTACATTGGTAGCCGGATACAATAAGTGGAAAGACCAGTTTGAGCGTCATGTAAAAAAGGGCGAGCATGGTATTACCATCATTGCTCCCACACCATATAAGAAGAAAATCGAGGAGCAGAAACTGGACCCGGATACCAAGGCTCCGATTTTGGATAAAGACGGAAAGATCGTCACAGAGGAAAAAGAAATCGAGATCCCCATGTTTCGCCCGGTCAAGGTCTTTGATGTGAGCCAGACCGACGGGAAACCTTTGCCTGAGCTTGCTTCCTCCCTTTCCGGCAATGTGCCAAATTATGAGGCATTCATGGAGGCTCTGCGCCGCAGTGCGCCGGTGCCGATCACTTTTGAAGCAATGGCCGCCGATACGGACGGCTATTTTTCTGCCGATCATCAGAAAATCGCCATTCGTCAGGGCATGAGTGAGGTGCAGACGGTTTCGGCCACAGTACACGAGATTGCCCACAGCAAGCTCCACAATCAGAAAAAGATTCAGATTGCCAATGACGAGCAATATCAGGAGATCGAGCTGTTTGATAAACCCGGTCTGTTCTCCAATGGGCGGATTGTCCGTGATAATCTGCCGGAGGGCGTTTATTGCTATGACCTGCGCGGTTCTGACTACGACCCCGGAGAGCCGGTCTGTGTAGAAGAACAAGTAGTTGTAAACCATGCAGGTTCCGTTCTGCTGATAGAGCCGCTGGAGCTGGCGGAAGATGGACGCCTGATGCTGACCGAGGAAGAAGCTGAATTTTGTTGGCGGCTTTTCTACCCTCACCCAGTTTTTGCAAGAACAGAGGAAAGACCGCCACACGGAGGAAGTGGAGGCTGAAAGCATCTCCTATGCGGTCTGCAAGTATTTTGGCATTGAAACCGGAGAAAACAGCTTCGGCTATATTGCAAGCTGGAGTCAGGGCAAGGAACTGAAAGAGCTGAGAGCCAGTTTGGAGACCATCAATAAGACCTCCGGCACTTTGATCTCTGACATTGAGCGCCACTATAAGGAAATATGCAAAGAGCGTGGGATTGATCTCCATGCAAAGGCAGAGCCGGAAACCGCCCCGATAGAGCAGCCAACCGGCAATCTGACTTACTATGTGGCAGAGTGCATGGAGTTTTCAAACCTTGGAGAATATCACGATAACCTGTCTTTGGAGGAGGCGGTCCGCATCTATCAGGAAATTCCGGCAGAGCGAATGAACGGGGTCAAAGGGATTGGGTTTGAGCTGAAAGATGGAAGCGACTATGAAGGACCGTTTCCGATTTTGACTGGACAGACCATTGACCTGGACACCATTCAGGCAATCGACTATTACCGTGATAATCCGTTGGTGCAAAAAGCGGTAAAGGAACTGGCTGCGGCCATGCCGGAAATGGAAGTGCTGGGGGCGGATGCCAACCAGCAGGAGGCTTTGTTTCTGATCAACGATGCCACTTATCTTCATATCCAGTCCTGTGACAGCGGATGGGACTATACCCTTTACGATGCCGCATCCATGAAAGAGCTGGATGGTGGTCAGCTGGATATGCCGGAGCTTTCCCGCAAAAATGCAGTTCTCCAGATTTGTGATGACAACAATCTGGACAGCACTTCGCTCAGACACGCTCCTATGTCCATGATTGAGACCTTGCAGGAAGCGGCCTATCAGCAAATGCAGGCAGAGACCAGTCAGATGATTGCTTCTTCCCAGTTGCCGGAGGCACAGGAGCAGGCACTGGATGAATACCCCATGCCTGATGAGCAGGTCTCCACACCGGATATGCAGGAATATGGCTACTCCTATGATGGGATGCTCCCTGTTACCAGAGAACGGGCGCTGGAACTGGATGCCGCCGGTTTGACCGTCTATGTGCTGCATGAGGACAATACGGAGAGCATGGTGTTTGATCCGCAGGAAATCATGGATCATGGCGGTCTTTTCGGTGTGGACCATGAGGAATGGGAGAAAAGCCTCAGTTCCACGAAAAGGTCATGGAGCGTCAGGAACATCAGCAGGAACGCGAACAGGCATTTCTCTCTCAGAACAGAGATTGCTTTGCCATCTATCAGGTAAGTCGTGACGATCCGCAGAATGTGCGCTTTATGAATCTGGATTGGTTAAAGTCCCATGACATTTCCATAGACCGCAGCAATTATGACCTCATTTACACAGCTCCGCTAAGTGCGTCTGGCACGGTGCCGGAGCAGTTGGAAAAACTCTATCAGCAATTCAATCTGGAAAAGCCCGTGGACTTTCACAGTCCCTCCATGAGTGTCAGCGACATCGTTGCGATCAAGCAGGATGGTAAGGTATCCTGTCATTACTGTGACAGTGTTGGTTTTACCCAGATCCCCGGATTCCTGCCGGAAAATCCGCTGAAAAATGCGGAGATGGACGTGGAGGACGATTACGGCATGATCGACGGTATCATCAACAATGGCGCAAAAGAGCCTACGGTGCAGAGCTGGAACAGCAGGCCCGCAGCGGTCAGCCCATTTCCCTGATGGATCTGGCTGCCGCTGCCCATCGGGAGGAACGGGAAAAGAAAAAGTCCGTCATGGAGCAGCTGAAAAGCCAGCCCAAGACAGAACACAAAAAGACAGCACCCAAAAAGAGTGCGGAAAGGGAGATTTGATATGGGAAACTTTACTTTTGAGGAAATGAACCTGATGTGCATTTACAATACCGGCAGCCGCACCGGATTGATCGACAGCCTGCGTGAGATGCGCGGCGAGCTTTCGCCGGAGGAAACGGAGCTGAGAGAGTTGACCGACAGCGCCCTTACGAAGCTCTGTGCGATGACCGATGAGAAGTTTGCCGAACTGGAGCTGTACCCGGATTTTGACCAGTAAACAACATAACCGCAGGGATGGGGTGGCGATCTGCCACCCCACCTTTTTACCCCAAAACTGAAAGGAGGACAGAACACTATGCCAACCAAAGCTGAACTATATGCACAGATGGCGGACAAAGTGGCAACACAGCTCACGGGGAGCTGGCAGGAATGGGCAGGGTTTCTCACTACTGCTTCCCGCCTTTACAAGTACCCGTTCCATGAGCAGCTGATGATCTATGCCCAGCGACCGGATGCCACCGCCTGTGCAGAGTACGATTTGTGGAATGAAAAGATGGGTCGGTATGTAAGGCGCGGTTCCAAGGGAATCGCTCTGGTGGATGATTCCGGGGACAGACCTCGCCTGCGTTATGTCTTTGACATTTCCGACACCGGAACCCGTGAACATTCCCGCACTCCCTGGCTGTGGCAGTTGGAGGAGCGCCATCTGGATTCCGTGCAGGCCATGCTGGAGCGCACCTATGATGTTTCCGGTGATGATCTTGCCGGACAGCTCACGGAGGTAGCTGGAAAACTGGCCGAGGAATATTGGACGGAGCATCAGCAGGACTTCTTCTATATCGTTGACGGTTCCTTTTTGGAGGAATATGATGAGTATAACATCGGAGTGCAGTTCAAGGCAGCCGCCACCGTCAGCATCACTTACGCTTTGATGTCCCGCTGTGGACTGGAGCCGGAACGCTACTTCGACCACGAAGATTTCATGGCGATCTTTGATTTCAACACCCCGTCCACCATCGGGGCGCTGGGAACAGCGGTCAGCCAGATCAACCAGCAGGTGCTGCGGCAGATCGGCGTTACCGTCCGAAATGCAGAGCGCGAAGCCAACCAAGAAAGGAGCAAGCAAGATGAACAATCCCATGACCTACATCCAGAACGGAGACTATCAGATTCCCGACCTGAAGCTGAGCCAGCAGCCGGAGAAACCCCTGGCAAGTACGGCAGGATGAGGAAAACCTACCTGAAAGAACACCGTCCCATCCTCTACAACCAGATGTTGCTGAGCGAGAAGCTGTACCCGCACCTCATCGAGATCGACGAGACCGCCCAGAGCAGACTGGAACAGATGATGCCCCAGCTGGCGAAGGAAGCGGGAGCCACCGAGGAACTGAAAGCCAGCGATTCCATGAAGTGGGTGGGCCTGATGAACACCTGCAAAGCCCAGGCAGAGGAGATCCTGATGGCGGAGCTTATCAACAGCTGACCCTAAACCTGTTCCTCTCCGAAGCGGAGCAGATCCAATCCATAGATGAAGCAGAGAATGTAGCGCATACATCCTCTGCTTTTTCTTTTGCCCAAAATGATATTGACCATGTGCTGCGTTTGGGAGGCAATACAGATCGTCAGAGGGAGCGTGTGGTTGCAGCATTTGAAAAGCAGAAAACCACCGCTGAGATTGCGAGATACTGAAAACGCTGTACCACGGCGGCAATGGCCTTGGCAGCGTGAGCGCATGGTATGCCGAGGATGGTATCCATCTTTCCCACGGGAAGTCTGTCCGTTATGACAGGTCTGCCCAGGTCATTTCCTGGGAGAGTGCCGCAGAGCGCATCGGGGAACTTTTGGAAAGTGGCCAGTTTGCCTCCAATGTGGAGCTTGCAGAAGCGGCAGGCTATGAACGCTCCCTCCTTGCAGAAAAACTTTGGCATCTGTACCACGATTTCAGCGATAAAGCCAGAGATTCCGGGTATCTGTCCTGTCTGTCCGGTATTCAGAGAACCGGGTTCCCGGAAGAAACTGCATGGCTTGCCGAGCAGCTGAGTGACCCGGCTTTCCGCCAAACCCTAAAGGAAGAATACGCTGCCTTCTGGACTGCCTATCAGCAGGACCGTGACCTGTTGCGCTTTCATTACCATAGGCCAAGGGAAATCTGGGAGAACCTGAAGGATCTTGACCTGCCACGCAGAACTTTTTCTTCGGACCTTTCCCAAGTGCCAACCGTCCAGCATTTCATTACCGAGGATGAGATCGACGCCGCCATGACCGGCGGCAGCAGTTTTGCCGGAGGAAAAGGCCGTATCTATGCGTTCTTCATGGAAAACCATACGGATAAGGAAAAAGTGAGATTCCTTAAAGACGAGTATGGCATTGGCGGACGCTCTCATGCCCTGTCCGGCGCAACACACAGCGGCGAAGATCACGATGGGAAAGGACTGCACTATAAAAAGCAGGACTGCCCGGATGTTCACTTGAACTGGGAAAAGGTTGCCAAGCGCATTACCTCACTTGTCCAGAAAGGCCGCTATCTTACCGAACAGGAACAAGCGCAGTATGACAAGATCCAGGCTGAAAAGGATCTGGCAGAAGAAGATGCCATTCATGCCCAGCAGCCGGAGATAGAGGAAGAAACGCCAAAGCCTACCCTTCGGGAGCAGTTTGAGCAGTATAAGCCTGTGGTGACTGCCGCCATATCTGAGGATGTGGCATATCGAAATGCCTGCGGTCATTCTGACCGTGAAAATGCTGTCATCGAGGGCAATGCCGCTGTGCGCCGTGCGGTTCTTGGCTCTAAGGATATGGAGCTGATCCGCCTTTATTCGGATGTGCCGGAGTTCCGCCAGCGTTTGCACCGGGAAGTGATCGACGAGACTATCCAAAGCTCCATGAGCTTCTGCGCCCTCTTTCTCAGGAAGATATTGATAATGCCCTTTGTGCATGGAACGGCAATATCGAGAGTAAACACGCTGTTGTCCGCTATATGAAAGACCATGCAAGAGAAAAAGATACCGCCGCATGGCTGGCTCAGGAATACGGCGGCAGTAACAGCAACAGCCTGTTCGTTGTCCGTGCCGGCAGCCCGGAGGAAGCGCAGCTGCCCTGGCCGAAGGTACAGCGCCGGATTGCCCAGCTCATTCAGGAGGAACGGTTCTATACCGAAGAAGAACAGAACCGTTTTGACGACATCGACCCAATCGCCATCCGGGAAGCTCTGGAAGAAAGAGGGATCGTCAACGGCCAGGTGGCAGACCCGGAAAAACTGGACAATGATCCGTTTATCCAACAGGTGATGTCGGATGTAGAGCAGATCGCAGCTGCTGAGACAGAGCAGACTTCCGAAGTTGCTATTTCCGATGAGGAATATGATGCAGTTCGCCGCCCAACTCCGCAAAGAACATCCTATGACCCTGCTGCCCCGGTCTATGCCGTGGGCGATACCGTGTATATCGAGGATGACGCCTATCAGATCACCGAGCTGCGGGAGGACACCGTACAGCTTCTGCCCACCGGATGGTATATCCCATCTACCGGGCAGAGCGCAAAGAACAGTTTGAGCAGCTGCTTCGGGCAGACCGCCGCAATGCTTACTATACCGAGTTTCTTCCTATTGACCCGGACAAGGCAGATCAGGACTTGCGGGATGTATTGGCTCATGGACTGATGGATGAAGCGGATAAAAAGCAGATTTCCACGCTGCTGCAATCCGGCAGGAGCAACAGCGAGATCGCCTACTGGCTGAGCAGAGCCTATTCCGGTGAGATCGAGACACTGAATCTGGAGACTGGCGATATTGCCGATTACCGTACCACGGCACAGGGCATAGAACTGGAAGTCATGGATGCAGAGGAAAAGCGTCTGGCTATGCTGTATTTCCGCTGGGATGAGGTTGCACCTTTGCTGCGCGGGATGTATGCCCGTCAGCAGGACGGTTTGAGACAGGAACAGCCCCAACCGGCTACCGAATCCCCGACCTTCCATTCCGAGACCGTGGCCGTCTATCCGGGCGATAAGAACAATCTGCCTTATGATGTGGTGGTGGAACGACTGCATATCGAGGAGCCGGAGCCACCAGCCCCTGTGACTGAGCCGGAGAAAACCTTTGAGGAAGTGTTGGATGAACACCCGGTTTCCATTCAGGTCAATGGCCAGTGGCAGACCTTTCCCAATGCCAAAGCTGCCGAGGAAGCATCTTATGAGGAATACAAGGCTAACCTGCGCCGCAATGCAAAAAACTTCCGCATTACCGATGAGCATTTGGGCGAAGGCGGTCCGAAAGCCAAGTTCCAGGCAAATGTCAATGCGATTCGTTTGCTGAAAGAGCTGGAAGCTGCCGGACAGCAGGCAAGCCCCGAACAGCAGGAGGTTCTTTCTCGATATGTGGGCTGGGGCGGTCTCTCTGATGCTTTTGACCCGGAGAAACCGGCATGGGCTTTAGAGTATGCCCAGCTGAAAGAGCTGCTGACCCCGGAGGAATATGCCGCCGCCAGAAGCTCTACCCTCAACGCGCACTACACCAGTCCCACGGTAATCCGGGCCATCTATGAAGCGGTGGACCGCATGGGTTTTGAGACCGGCAACATCCTGGAGCGTCCTGCGGTGTGGGCAATTTCTTCGGTATGCTACCAGAAGAAATGCGAAACAGCCGTTTGTACGGTGTGGAGCTGGACCCGATTTCCGGGCGCATCGCAAAGCAGCTCTATCCCAAGGCGGACATCACAGTAGGCGGTTTTGAGACCACTGATTGCCGAGACTTCTTTGATCTTGCCATCGGCAATGTGCCTTTTGGTCAGTATCAGTCAACGACAAAGCCTACAACAAGTTAAACTTTAGTATTCACAACTACTTTTTCGCCAAAGCACTGGATCAGGTGCGTCCCGGCGGTGTGGTAGCTTTTGTGACCTCCCGCTATACCATGGACGCCAAGGATTCCACCGTGCGCCGTTATCTTGCCCAGCGTGCCGAGCTGCTGGGAGCGATCCGTCTGCCTAATGACGCGTTCAAAAAGAATGCCGGTGCCGAGGTTGTATCAGACATCATCTTTCTCCAAAAGCGGGACCGTCCGCTGGACATTGCACCAGAGTGGACGCAGACCGGACAAACGGAGGATGGATTTTCCATCAACCGGTATTTTATCGACCACCCGGAAATGGTGCTGGGCAGACAGGAGCCGGTAAGCACCGCTCATGGTATGGATTACACCGTGAACCCTATCGAGGGACTGGAGCTTTCCGACCAGCTGCATGATGCTGTGAAGTACATTCATGGCACTTATCAGGAGGCAGAGTTGCCGGAGCTTGGCGAAGGCGAAGCCATTGACACCTCCATTCCTGCCGACCCAAATGTGAAGAACTATTCCTATGCCATTGTAGACGGGCAGGTGTACTACCGGGAAAACAGCCGCATGGTGCGCCCTGACCTCAACGCCACCGCCGAAGCCCGCGTGAAAGGTCTTGTGGGACTGCGTGATTGTGTGCAGGAACTGATCGACCTTCAGATGGATGCAGCGGTTCCAGACAGCACCATTACCCAAAAACAGGCGGAACTGAACCGGCTCTATGATAGCTTTTCTGCCAGATACGGTCTCATCAACGACCGTGCAAATCGGCTGGCCTATGCAGATGATTCTTCCTATTACCTGCTCTGTGCGCTGGAAGTTATTGACGAGGACGGAAAGCTGGAGCGCAAGGCGGATATGTTCACCAAACGGACCATCAAGCCCCATCAGGCAGTGGCTACTGTGGATACGGCAAGCGAAGCACTGGCGGTGTCCATCTCGGAAAAAGCTGCGTAGATATGGCTATATGAGCCAGCTTAGCGGAAAAACAAAAGAAGAACTGGAGGGAGAACTGCAAGGTGTGATCTTCCGTGTACCGGGACAGCTGGAACAGGACGGATCGCCCCATTATGTGACTGCTGATGAATACCTTTCCGGCAATGTACGCCGCAAACTGCGTCAGGCACAGAGGGCGGCACAGCAGGACCCTTCTTTTGCAGTCAATGTGGAAGCTCTTACCGCCGCCCAGCCCAAAGACCTGGATGCGTCGGAAATTGAGGTGCGTCTGGGCGCTACCTGGATTGACAAGGAGTACATCCAGCAGTTTATGTACGAGACCTTCAACACCCCGTTTTATCTCCAGCGCAGCATTGAGGTCAACTATTCCTCCTTTACTGCTGAATGGCAGATCAAGGGGAAATCTTCTGTATCCTACAACGATGTGGCAGCTTACACTACCTATGGAACCAGCCGTGCCAATGCTTATAAGATTTTGGAGGACAGCCTGAACCTGCGGGATGTCCGTATCTATGACACCATAGAGGACGCAGACGGAAAAGAGCGCCGCGTACTAAACGCCAAGGAGACCACTCTGGCTGCCCAAAAACAGCAGGCTATCCGGGAAGCCTTTAGGGACTGGATCTGGAGAGACCCGGAGCGCCGCCAGACTTTGGTACGCCAGTATAACGAAGAAATGAACTCTACCCGTCCCCGCGAGTATGATGGCAGCCATATCACTTTTGGCGGCATGAACCCGGCCATTACCCTGCGGGAACACCAGAAAAGCGCTATCGCTCATGTGCTGTATGGCGGAAATACCCTGCTGGCACACGAAGTAGGCGCGGGCAAAACCTTTGAGATGGTGGCCGCTGCGATGGAAGCCAAACGCCTGGGCTTGTGCCAGAAATCTCTCTTTGTGGTTCCCAACCACCTGACTGAGCAGTGGGCATCGGAGTTTCTGCGCCTCTATCCTTCTGCCAACATCTTAGTCACAACCAAAAAGGACTTTGAGACCCATAACCGCAAGAAGTTCTGCGCCCGTATTGCGACCGGTGACTACGACGCCATCATCATGGGACACAGCCAGTTTGAGCGTATCCCCATCAGCCGGGAGCGCCAGGAAAGGCTTCTCTATGAGCAGATCGACGAGATCACCGAGGGCATCGCAGAGGTGCAGGCCAGCGGCGGCGAGCGTTTTACCGTCAAGCAGCTGGAGCGTACCAGAAAGTCTCTGGAAGCCAGACTGGAAAAGCTGCAAGCCGAGGGGCGAAAAGACGATGTGGTAACCTTCGAGCAGCTGGGTGTGGACCGTTTGTTTGTGGACGAGGCCCACAACTATAAAAACCGTGCGAAACGTTGCGTATAAGCCCTTGTTGACAGCAAGGACGAACAGCGCCATGTGATTGCACTTAGCAATAAGAAAATATCACAGAGAACTTGAATCTCGAAATCAGGGGTGAAATTCCCCTGCCGTACAGAACCAATGCCGGAAAGGAGCAATCCCATAGCGGTCTGTCAAACCGCAGGCAGTACGAGAGCTAATACTCCACTGTGCGCTGCACATCTGTAAATGTGCAGGGTACAAAGCGTGGTGAAGTCGTAACCTGAAAACCTAAACCCCTGCAAGGGGGCAGGGAGAATAATGGTGCGGGCTTCCGAAACCTATGGCTATCCGTTAGTGAAAGCTATGCAGCATCGTAAGAGTAGACGGCATCCGAAAGGGTGAAAATTGGAAAAAGCGCGTGCGGCTGGTTTTTCCGCACATGCCCTGTGGAATGAAATGTCCACATGGAACCATGCAGAAACTGTGGTTCAAAGCATGGTTAGATTTTCCCGGTGTAAGGTAGCGGCCTAAGGGTTTCAATGGTCAGCAATGACCGTAAGGATAGAGATTCAGGAACGTTTGAGAGCCTGTATTTGGAGTGTTACGGCACAGCGAAGAATACAGGAAGTCAGCCGTACCATAGTAGTCTGCGGCTGGGTAACGCCAGCTACACGGGGCTGAAATGTCCCACGGCGAAGGGTACGAGTCAAACTGATTCACAAATTTCACAAAACGAAAGTCCAATAACTCCCTGAAAGATGGGTGACGAACTGCGAGGTGAAAGCCTTGTGCATTTGAACGTCAGATTTTCAACGGAAACGGAACTGAAAGCCATTCAGGATATGCTCTATGAGAAATCCGGGCAAGGCGTTTCGTTCACCGGACTGGTGGAAGCAATGGCGCACGAAGTCATCATTGTGACCGCTATCCATAACATCAAGTCCAACAAGGGAAGTAAAACCGCTGGAGTGGACAAGGTGAAAATGGACAACTATCTGCAAATGCCAAAAGATGAACTAATTTTATTGATTCAATCGTGTTTTCGCAAATATCAGCCCAAACCAGCCCGCCGTGAATATATTCCAAAAAGCAACGGCAAAATGCGGCCGCTGGGAATCCCTACGGTACTGGACAGAATCATACAGGAATGTGTGCGGCTAATCATAGAGCCAATATGCGAAGCGAGATTTTATCCGCACAGCTATGGCTTCCGCCCCTACCGGGCACAAAAGCACGCAATCCGGGATATTGTCAATGTAATCAATGCTGGGTGTAAATCCCCCGACCAGGCTGTATGGGCAGTGGAAGGTGACATTCAAGGGTGTTTTGACAACATCAGCCACCGGATACTGCTTCAAAAAGTATGGCGAATGGGCATCCATGATAAACGGGTGCTGAAAATCATCAGCCAAATGCTGAAAGCCGGGTATATTGAACGGGATTTGTACCATCAAACGGCAACAGGCACGCCGCAGGGGGAATCCTTTCCCCTCTGCTGTCGAACATCTATCTGAACGATTTTGACTGGTATGTGGGGCGAACCTATATGGAGCCGCATCGCAAATGCAAGCACAAATGCAACGATACACGCAGGCTGAAATGGGCAGGAACCACCCCAAAGTATAACTTCCGTTATGCCGATGATTGGGTGGTGCTGACCTCTACGGAAAAGGAAGCATTCCGTATGAAGCGTGAGCTGACAAAATACTTTAGGCAAAAACTGAAACTGGAACTGTCGCAGGAAAAGACCTATGTAACCGATTTGCGGAAAGGAGGGATACATTTTCTCGGTTACATCGTCAAGGCGGAACGAAAGCGCAAAACACCGAACCCTGCAACGTGGACGGAACATCTGGTGGGAAAACCATTGCCAGATATGGAACGGCTGTCCAAGAAAATTGGCAGTCTACTGGAACAGGTACACCGTATTGAGCTGTATTCCAAACCAAATACACAGGCCGCCCAGATACAATATGTGAACTCCATCATCCTGGGACTGGCGCAGTATTACCAGCGTCCATCTGTTCGCACGCCTATCATGCAATCGACCGCAGGGTAAACAATGCAGCGCTGGCCGTTTGGAAAAAGCTGTTCCCGAAACAGTATAACCAGATGCAGGTTCCGCTGAAAACACTCTGCAATCTTCCGCACAGGCACGAAGGATATGAAAGCAAAACCTTTGCAATTCCCATCGAGGGAAAATGGTTTGGAATCACTCATGCGTTTATCACGCACAGCCGGTATGAGAGCAAACCGTTTGACCAGAAGATGACCCCGTACACGGTGGAAGGCCGCAGGCGGTACGTCAATTACCGAAACAAGCACAAACCGCTGCCCTGTGACCGGCCGTCCATTAACACCCCGGAGGACATTGCCCTTGCCTGCTATGCAGACGGAAAGGGATGGAAGGCAAACTTTGAATACTTCATGAATCGGGAGTATGCCTATAACCGGGATAAGGGAAAGTGCAAATGCTGTGGAAAACCATTTTCCCTAACAGTTCCAAAACATTGTCACCACATTGACAACCAGCTTCCAATCGAAAGAATCAATAAAGTTCCCAATCTGGCATGGCTTTGCGAATCGTGCCACCGCATGGTTCATAACAGCCCAATACCGCCTGAGCTGGACGCAAAGGCGGCGCGCAAAATTATGAAATACCGAGAAAAACTCAAATCGTGAAATTTGTGAGCACGCTGTACCCGTGAGGGTGCAGTGGTATTGAAATCTGAAGGAAGAAAGTAAATCAGTTTGATGGTAGGCCGGGTGCGCTGAAAGGTGCACGCCCGGCGTGAGGTGGGGGAAAATCCGGAGATTACTTCAAAGGATTACCTATCACCATTGTTTCTATACACAAAAATGCGGAATGTGGCTGGTCTTTCCACATCGGACGCGCAGAAATCCTCCGATATGTTTGCCAAGTGCCGCTATATGGATGAGGTCACCGGAAACCGAGGTGTGATCTTTGCCACCGGCACCCCGGTCAGCAACTCCATGACCGAGCTTTACACCATGCAGCGTTATCTTCAGTATGACGCCTGCAAGAACTGAACATGACCCACTTCGACTGCTGGGCTTCCCGATTTGGAGAGACCGTCACAGCATTGGAGCTGGCACCGGAAGGCACCGGCTACCGGGCAAGAACGAGATTCAGCAAGTTCTTTAACCTGCCGGAGCTGATGAACCTGTTCAAAGAAGTGGCCGACATTAAGACTGCCGACCAACTGAATCTGCTACCCGGAGGTGGAATACCACAATGTTGTGGCGCAGCCCACCGAACATCAGCAGGAAATGGTCAAAGCTCTTTCGGAGCGTGCATCGCTGGTACACAGCGGAACCGTTGACCCGTCTCAGGACAATATGCTCAAGATTACCTCGGATGGCCGCAAGCTGGGGCTTGACCAGAGAATCGTCAACCAGATGCTGCCGGATGAACCTGGCACAAAGGTCAATCAGTGCGTGGACAACATCATGCAGATCTGGCGGGATGGCAAAGCTGACAAGCTGACCCAGCTGGTGTTCTGCGACATTTCTACACCGCAGGCAAAAGCTCCTGCAAGCAAGGCGGCGAAAACGCTGGATAATCCACTGCTTCACGCATTGGAAGGCACTGTGCCTCTGCCGGAGCAGGAGCCGGCCTTTACGGTATATGACGATATTCGTCAGAAACTCATTGCCCAGGGGATGCCTGCCGACCAGATCGCTTTTATCCATGAAGCCAATACCGAAGTGCGGAAAAAGGAGCTGTTCTCTAAAGTCCGTACCGGTCAGGTTCGTGTCCTCTTAGGCAGCACCGCCAAGATGGGCGCAGGCACCAATGTGCAGGACCGTCTGGTGGCACTTCATGACCTGGACTGTCCGTGGAGACCGGGAGACCTTGCCCAGCGCAAGGGTCGTATCGAGCGTCAGGGTAACAAGAATCCTCTTGTCCATGTGTACCGCTATGTGACAGAAGGAACCTTTGATGCATACCTCTGGCAGACGGTGGAGAATAAGCAGAAATTCATCAGCCAGATCATGACTTCTAAATCGCCGGTGCGTTCCTGCGATGATGTGGATGAAACAGCCCTCAGTTTTGCCGAGATCAAGGCTCTGTGTGCTGGAGATCCCCGCATCAAGGAGCGTATGGATTTGGATGTGGAGGTATCCCGCCTGAAGCTGATGAAAGCCGACCACCAGAGCAAGCAATATCGTCTGGAGGACCAGCTGCTCAAATACTTCCCGGAGGAGATTGAAAAGCATAAAGGCTTTATCAAGGGCTTTGAATCTGACCTGGAGGTTTTGGCAGCTCACCCGCACCCAGAGGACGCTTTGCCGGTATGGAGATTCGTGGAGACCTGCTGACCGATAAGGAGAACGCTGGTGCAGCTCTTTTGGATGCCTGCAAGGAGGTCAAAACCTCCGATCCGGTGCAGATCGGCAGCTACCGGGGTTATGCCATGTCCGTGGAATTTTCCGCCTGGAAACAGGAATATACGCTCCTGCTGAAAGGACAGATGACCCACCGGGCAACCCTTGGTACAGACCCTCGCGGAAATCTTACCCGTATCGACAATGCCCTCGCCCAGATGCCCCAGCGTCTGGAGGCGACAAAGGCCCAGCTGGATAACCTCTATCAGCAGCAGGCTGCCGCAAAGGAGGAAGTCGGAAAGCCATTCCTTTATGAAGAAGAACTGAGAAGCAAAAACGCCCGTCTGGTGGAGTTGGATACCCTGCTCAACATCGACGGAAAGGGGCAGGCACACACCGAGTCTGTTGTTGCCAAAAGCACACGGCCTTCGGTGCTGGATACCCTAAAACGCCCGGTGCAACCCCGTAGTACAGACAAGAAACCAAAACAGCATGAGGAGGTGCGATAACATGAATACTAACGATCTGAATACAGCCCTTTATGAAAAGATGGCTGCCGAACAGGACAAGTTCCGGGACTGGCTGAAAAGCCAGCCCCCGGAAGAAGTCTTAAACCATGCCTATGAGTACACCATCCGCGAGGACATCGTGATGGCAATAGAGGAACTGGAGTTGACCGACACCCAGGCTCAGGCACTTTTGGAATCTTCTTTGCCGCTGGCGGATGTGTACCGCTACTTTGAAAAGCTGGAGACCGGTCACATGGATGTGATCCGGGACAGCATTGAGAACCGTGCCGACGATGTGTGCAGAGCTAAAGAGGAACTGCGAACAACACCGATCTATCCCCATTCAGCTGCCTATGCGAGAGAACATGGGGAGCTGGAGCAGTACCGAGCTTCCAACAATGTAAATCGCCAATGCAAGGAGTCTATTGAAGCGGCGGTGCGGGAGCACTTCGACGGAATGTATCTCAGCCACGATGCGGCAAAGGGTGTGATCGAGACCTATGGCATGGAGCGTGTGTCCATGGTTCTGTCTAACACGGTCCAGCTTCAGGACTGGGATGGGCGTTACTCCCGACGCAACAAAGAATGGGCCAAGACCATTCCCAACGATAATCCCGAAACCGTCCGTTGTGGTTATGCCTTAAACAGCCACCCTGCTGTGCTGGATGGTTTTATTGATCTGGTGCGTGAAGAACAGCAGCGCAGCCGTACCCAGAGAGAAAAACTGGAACCGTCCCGTCCCTCAGTGCGGGATAAGCTCAAACAGGAGCTGCCCGCCCATAAGTCTGCCGCCCCGAAAAAACGGGAGCCGGAGCGATAACCATGGCAAAGCGCAAGCGGGATGTGCCGGTTTTGTTTTGGGTGTCCGCAGAAGAACTGGA
>ENA-OQCN01000756-OQCN01000756.1-human-gut-metagenome-genome-assembly--contig:-NODE-756-length-17043-cov-2.767853_pt1 | contig 17043 bp, 18 predicted proteins | sample MGYA00242497_ERZ504576 | MGnify/ENA primary metagenome ERZ504576 (study PRJEB26092, sample SAMD00036296) | human gut metagenome | host: Homo sapiens | study: EMG produced TPA metagenomics assembly of... | reverse complement strand
CCTTTTTTTTCCTTCTTTTCATGTTTTTCTTTTAATTTCTTTACTTGCGAAGGCAATAATTCATCATCATCATTTGACATATCTTGCAACATTGTATGTACAAGATCTAATGCATCACTAGACTGCTCGTTTTCAATAGATGAAGTTGTAAAATCATCCTCCATATGTTGTGAGTCAACTTTATTTTCTTCATAAAGACGCTCTTCTTCCGCAATTGTTTTTTGCCCACGCTCTTTTCGAAGCATATCTAAAGCAGAAGACATTGTCTTTTCTGCAAGTCTTCTTTCATCTTCCGTCATCTGATGAACCTCTTTAGGTTTTTTCAGTTCCTCGTTATATTCTGTTTTTTTATCTAAAAGTGCTTTTGAATAAGCATCTATATTCTTATCATTTTTACTCATAATATATTTTCCTTAGTTCCAATCTATTTTAACACATTATAAGCCTTCTTTTTCAACAAATTCATAAAAAGATTTTTCTTTCGCAAAATCCTCTGGATTCACCTTCCCAACTGGCTGCGAGTAAAGAATAAACTCATTTTCGCCATCCAATTCAAACATTTCATCACAAATCGAAGTCACACAAGCTCCAATCCCACAAGTTCCTAAACCAATACTTGTACTTGCCAAATATATATTCTCACCCACATGACCAAGATCGACCAATGCGATCGATGTGCAAGATGACCGTAACGCCATTCCGTTCGGTACGGTACGTAGCTAAAATACAAAATCACATTGGCTTTTAAAGCCCATAATTGATCGCATAAGGAAGATGCCAAAACATCTGACACTTTATCAATAGGATTCAAAAACTCAATAGAATGTTTTAGAGGTAAATAATGATAGGTTCCAGGATCTAATCCTTCTACATTTTGACATACAAAATATAGTTCAAAGCCATGACGAGCACCTCCAGAAGGTACTGTACGCAAAGTCGCATATTTTTTTCCACGAATTTGTTTCACACCTTGACAAGTCCAAAGAATATAAGATAGTTCTAATAAAGACATTGGCTCTTGCGTATACACACGACTACTATGACGTGTGTTAATAATATCTAGAAAGTTTGAACAAATTTGTAACGCATCAAAATTTTTAGGAAGTTCAATGGATTCCTTTCGCATTGACTCTTTTACCAAAGGTGGTTGTGGAAGTTTTTTATCTTGATCCGATTCAAATTCTTCCACATCATATTTTAATTCTGAATAATCCATATAATTCCTTTCTTTAATGAGCTAACTCATCTAATAATCTTGCCTTTTGGTTCCAATTAATAAAACCTGTTTGTATTTTTCATATATACCAATTGTATGTGAACTTAAATACAAAGCCATTTCAGCTGACATTGTTAAATTTGTGACAAATATTGTCATTTCCTGACCATTCTTAAATGCACTTTCCATAAATTCAAACGCATTTTCTATTTGAAGTTTCAAATCCGATTCAATCGACTCCATATTTTCTTTTTGTTTAAAGAATGGTTTTGTACTACAATCAAAACGCGACTTAGAATCTAGCTTTCATCCACATTCACCTTTTGTATCTGTTCTAAGACAAATTCATATTCATGTTTTTGAGCAACACTTAATAATTCAGCCTGCAACTTATCATGATACAAAGCTATAAATTCCTTTACATGATCCACATAAGATACATCCATATGACTTCGATAATTTTTTAGAAAACCAAACCATAAATCTGTACAATGTTTTTCAAAAGAATATATATTCACTTGCCTTAATAAACCATCCATCACTAAATTGACTACAGATACTCTTTCATCAAAATCCGCATTAAACAAACGAGCATAAATAGAACTTGATACATTTCCATTTAAAATATCATCAATGCCATAATCATCCTGATATTTTTATACACCAAATAATAGGCAAAAACATCTTCTGCAATATCTTCATGATGTAAATATTCATAGATCGTATCTTGCGATATTTCCAAATGCATCTTTTCGTATGTATAAAGTAAATACGATAAATCTTCCCAGCCTCTAGCCGTCACAAATTCCATACCATCTACACTTGTTGATACTATATAAAAATTGTTAGGTTTTAATTCTAGATAGCTTAAAATCATTGGATGAATATGTTTTGAGATCGCATATTCTTTCCAAACATAATAATCCGTTTCTACATGAATATAACGAATACGATCCATTGTCACAACATCAAAATCACGAACTGATTTATTATATTCACTCGGATTTCCTGCAGCCACAATGATCCATCCTGCCGGAACCTTTTGATTTCCGAAGGTTTTATTCTGTAAAAATTGAAGCATTGTAGGAGCCAATGTTTCAGACACACAATTGATTTCATCAATAAATAGAATTCCTTCTTTTAAACCCGTTTCTTCCATCTTTGAATAGACACTCGCAATTATTTCACTCATTGTATATTCTGTAATTGAATACGTTTTGCCTTGAAATTTCTTTTCTTGAATAAAAGGAAGACCCACCGCACTTTGACGCGTATGATGCGTAATTGTATAACTGACAAGTCCAATCTGACATTCCTTAGATATTTGTTCCATAATCTGCGTTTTACCAATACCCGGAGGACCAATCAACAATAAAGGCCTTTGATTCTTAGATTCAATTTCATATTCACCAAAGCTATTCTTCGATAAATATGCCTGTACTGTATTTTTTATTTCATTTTTTGCCTGTAATATATTCATATTTTTTCTTCCAATCTATACTGAATTGCCCAAGAAGGCACTTTACTTTGATCATAATCTTCTAAATAGATAAATGCCGTTTTATAAGCTGGACACTTTTTTGGATAAACGCCCTTTCCATCTGTAAAATAAAGTAAACCACAAAGATTTTGAAATACTTGTTGATTCACCAAATCATTCACATAGCTAAACACCGGCCTAAAATCGGTGTTGCCTCCCCCTATTAGACGTAAATGAATCCAACAAACGATTCATTTCATTTTGATTGGAAATGACATCCTCTTTTCGAATTCTATCATCACATTGAATGATATATACCTTACATGATTTATAAAACATATTTGAAGTGCTTAAAATACTATATGTATTTGAAAGAAATCGCTTTGCGAGTTCTTCATCAATCGAATAACTTGTATCCAACGCAATCACAAACTCATAGATCTTTTTGACTTCTTTTGTCTCTAACGGCTCAATCAAAGGCATATTTTTATAAATAGACATACCATATGTGTAATACGACAAATCGAATTCATCCTCATTGATCTGCATTTCTTCTTTCATAATACTAAAACGTTTCAAAAATTGTGAAAATGAATACTTCGATTTTTTTGCCTGTAACCTCGATACAAGAAAAGCATCTCCATCGTCATTCTCTTTACCTTTTTGTTTATGATCAAATACTGTCTGTTTGGCAACACTTTGCCACTTCTTTTGTACCGAAGACGATTGAGGTGTTTTTTCATCCTTTTCTTTAGGCCACGATGCATGATCATCCACCACAAATTCATAATATAAATTTTGAATATCATCCCGTGTACAAAGCCATTCATAAACCGTAATACAACTCAATCCATCCAACTTTTCAATTTGGTGATATACATCTTTTCGAGCATAGGATAAGATTCGTGAAACACTTTTTTTATGCATTGAATCCAATGTATATTCCACCACAATATCACAAGCTACATTCCAAATAAATTCTATACGATTTTTTCTTAGCCAAATATGACTATATAAACAATGCAAGATACTATGTAAGTAAGCACGATTTAAAAAGATCGAATTCTTTTGAAAAAGCTCAATCACCTTCAATGGATTATAATAAAAATAAATTCCATTTGTAGCACATACACTTACATGCTCATCCTCTTTAAACATCAACGTATTTAACGCTGTTAAAAAATGTGGCATATCCATATAGAGTTCGGAGCGAACAAGCTCTAATATATGAATTGCCTTTTCTGTTTCCCAATCCCTTTGTCGCATTAAAAATCCTCAAAAGAATATGCGGACGATGTTTCCATCTTCTTATTCTTTAATTCCATCAATACAGTTCGAGTTTCCAAATCTTTTTCCATAGAAATCAATACATCTAAAGCTTGTACATCCATACATTTTTCTTCTATTAATTTTTCAACCATAACACATATATCTTTATATGTATGTAAATAAGAAGTCAAATCATGTGCTCTTAAATAAGGAATGTATCTCTCAGATCCCGTCATAAATCTAAGAATCGCAACATGAAAGATACAAGATTCACTTTCTTCTGCACATAATTTTTCAAAACAGGCATCATAACCATCAAAATCAATTTTACCGTCTTTAAAACACTGTCGCATACGAAAGCCTTCCCCTTCGATATTCAAGGCAAAGATATGGGCCGGTCCCACTTCATCATAACCCCCGTTGTATTCTGGATAGAATATAGAACCATCTATAAAATCGACTTCAATATCCCAAGTGATTTGAGTTAGTATTTGTTTTAAAATCGTGATACAAAATATAGAACAGTCATAATAGATATGATTGAGTCTTAAACAATTCATAAATACATCACTGCCAATACACATTAAACTAGAAGGTAAAAATATTTCTTTTAGCTTTCGACAATTGTAGAATGCATAATCCCCTAGTTTTGTGACTGTCTTAGAAAGCTTAACACTTTCAACATCACTACCACTACACTCATAATAACTAGAAGGAATTTCATGACTTAAAACAGAATTAGATAGATCGACTTCCTTTTTAGAAAAGCAATAGTTTCCTATTTCACGCACAATATATCCATCAATGAATTCGGGTATTTCTATTGTGGGAGTCGATGCATACACACGCTTGATGCGAATTGAATCTTCATTTATTTTTTCATAATATACACAAATTTCCATATGAAAATTATAACATAAAACAAAAAAAGACAACTACCGAAGTAATTGTCTAAATTTACAAGTGGTGCGGGTGAAGGGACTCGAACCCCCACGCCGAAGGCGCCAGATCCTAAGTCTGGTGCGTCTGCCAATTTCGCCACACCCGCATTTCCAACGTGCTCACATATAATACACTAACGCAAAATAAAATGCAAGCATTTTTTAAAAAAGAAGCTACATTTTTGTAACTTCTTAATGTAAAACAGTCGGTTGATGCATCATTTCGATTTCTTCCTGAACATAAGCCTCTACTTTTTCTAAAAGCTCATCCGTAACTTCGATGTCTCCAATCATAAAAGGGCCATCTTGCATGTTGCCTTCTTTCACAAACTTAATTTGTGGAAGCTGTGGCATACGATGATTTCCTAGTTGTTTTTCAATTTTCTTCAATTGCTCTAAAATAGGCTCGGCAATCTCTCTAATCATTTCTTCTTCTGTCATACTCAGTATTATAATAAACCCCCATCATTTTGACAAGTTTTAACATATGTTTAAATTGTATTCGAAACCATTGAATCCAATTTAAATCAGAGTAACATACTACATGAACTACTAGAAGCATACTACTTCTAGATTTGTTCATACGCACCTGGCCTATGCTTTTCAACATAAGTTCTGGGTGCTTTTTTATAGAACTGAATTTAGTTCTTCTAATGAAATAGGTCCTGGTCTTAAAATAACTAGCTTATCTTTTGTGCAATCTACAATTGTACTTGCCTGCAAAGCTTTACACGTACCTAAAACAATTCCATCTATTTTTGGAAGTTGTTCATATACATCATCACTTGTGAGTGCTGTCTTTTCTCCAGATTGATTGGCACTTGTAACTAAGATTGGACAATTCAATTCGTCAATCACATCTAAGATAAATTTTTCATCTGGAATACGAATCGCAATCGTACTTAGGCCATTTGTATACGCTGGATCGACACTTTCTTTTACATTGACAACTAAAGTTAATGCGCCTGGCAAAAACTTAGCGGCAATCTTTTCGATTCTTTCATCCACTAAAGCGACTTGTTTCATTTGTTCTACATTTGAAACCATCATCGGAATGGGTTTCGTTTCTGGACGATGTTTTGCGCGTTTTAATCGTTCTAAATCGTCTAAATTACCATACTTTACACCTACACCATACACAGTATCTGTAGGTAAAGCTATAATTTTATGTTCATTAAATGCACACGCCACTTCGTGTACTTGATTTTTTGTATATTCTATCATGTTTACACCTCTGTCTAAGACATTATACATCTTTTATGATAAAATACACTAAGAAAGAAGGATGTTTTTCTATGTTTGAAAATACAATTGCGGCTATTTCCACTTCTTTACAAGATGGTGCCATTTCCATCATTCGTTTAAGTGGAGATCAAGCTATTGAAATCACTCAAAAAATATTTGACCGTAATATTATGAATGCGAAAAGTCATACGATTCATTATGGCTTTATTATAGATCAAGATAAAAATCCAGTGGATGAAGTTCTAATTTCTATTTTTAGAGCACCCAAAACATATACACGAGAAGACATTGTAGAAATCAATTGTCATGGGGGTACTTTTATTACACGTAAAATCTTATCCATGGTCTTAAGTGTGGGAGCCAATCTTGCCAAGCCAGGAGAATTTACGCAACGCGCCTTCTACCATGGAAGAATTGACTTATCCCAAGCTGAAGCTGTTCAAGACATGATCGAAGCGAGCAACAATACAGCGGCTACTATGGCGATTCATGGAATTAAGGGAAGTGTAAAAAAACTACTCCAACCTTTGATTGATGATTTAATGGATATTATTGCACAAATTGAAGTGAATATTGATTATCCTGAATATGAAGATGTCGAACAATTGACCACAAATGACTTATTACCCAAAACAAATGATTGGTTAGAAAAGATTGATCACATTCTTTCTCGCGTTCAAACGGGGCAAATGTTAAAAAAAGGAATTGATACTATTATTGTTGGTAAGCCAAATGTTGGTAAATCCAGCTTACTGAATGCCCTTCTTGAAGAAGATAAAGCCATCGTTACAGATATTGCCGGGACCACAAGAGATTTGGTTGAAGGCCAAATTCATATTGGTAGCGTTCAATTAAATCTAATTGATACAGCGGGTATTCGTGAATCAAATGATAAGATTGAACAGATTGGTATCGAAAAGAGTCAAGAAAAATTAAAAGATGCCAAATTGGTTCTTTTAGTCTTTGATGGTTCTAAAGAATTGGATGAAGAAGACAAACAATTATTAGAACTGACAAAAGATAAAATGCGCTTAATTATCTATAATAAATTAGATAAGGCAGAGGCAAATAAAGATGGCATTTGGATTTCAGCTTCCAATAAAGAGATTCAGCCATTGATTGATGCCTTAGAAAATCTGTATCAAAATGATTTATTAAAAGAAGATCCATTACTTTCAAATGAGCGTCAAATTGGTTTATTGAATCTAGCCAAAGAAGATATGTTAAGAGCTAAGGAAGCTATGGATATGATGGTAGAGCCTGATTTAATTGAGATTGATATTCAGGCAGCACATGATCACTTGAAAGAAATCTTAGGTGAAGTTCATAGAGAAGATTTATTAGATACTTTATTCTCTAAATTCTGTTTAGGTAAATAGTAAGTAAAATGCGATGATTAACCAATCATCGCATATTTTTTATCTACTTTATTTAATACAATACAACCATCTTCAGTAACTAAGACTAAATCTTCTACACGAACACCCATTTTATCAGGTAAATAAATGCCTGGTTCAATTGAGAAAATCATGCCTGGTTTTACAGTTTCTGTATTTGTAGAACTTACATCTCCAAATTCATGATCGGTTTGACCAATAAAATGTCCAAGGCGGTGTGTAAAGTATTCGCCATAGCCAAAACTTGAAATATAATTACGTGCTGTTAAATCAATATCACATAGACGAACGCCTGGACGAATGATTTTTTCCGCTTTTTCATTGGCAACACGAACAATATCATGAATCTTTTTATATTCATCACTTGCTTCTTTACAGAAATAAGTACGTGTCATATCGGAACAATAACAATCTTTTCTTCCACCAATATCAATCACAATACTATCTCCGGCTTTTAAAACAGAATCATCTGGCATGTGGTGAGGATCGGCACCATTAGCTCCAAATGAACAAATTGGTGGAAAAGAAACATTTTGACATCCCAATAACTTATATTGTTCAAGTATAAAAGCTTCCACTTGTTTTTCAGTCATCCCTTCTGAAATGAAATCTCTTGTACGTTCCATCACCACATCGTTGATCTGTGAATTTTCAATCATGCATTCAATTTCTTTTTCATCTTTAATAGCACGAGTAGCATCCACATATTTAGAGCCTAATACTACTTTTAATCCTTCACACTTTTCCATTAACGGAATCAAGAAGCGTGCTGTCCATTCTTTATCAATGCCAAGTGTTTCTTTAGAATCAATCACACTTGCCAACATTGAAATCGAATCATCTGTATCACTGTACCAAATTTCTTCGCAATCCTTTTGTTCAACTGTAAATAATGTATTTAAAAATAATACTTTTCTTCCTTCATCATTCAAATATAGCGCAAACATTCTTTCCCCTGGACCTACATCCACACCGGTTAAATAATAGATGCTGCATGGTTCACTCACTAAGATTTGTTTAAGCCCATCTGTTTTCATTTTTTCAATCACTTGATTGACTCTTTTTTGAAACATAATTTTCCTCCTAGAAATTCAAAGTAAATTCTGTACCTTGTTTTTCATCACTCGTCACACTTAATTTAATTTTATGACTTTGTGCAATCTGACTTGCGATCGATAGACCTAAACCAGCTCCACCTTGATATTTTCTTGATTTATCAACACGATAGAAGCGTTCAAATACATGTTTTAAATCTTCAGGCGGAATATAACTATCCGTATTACGAATCGTAAGAACGGGTTTATTTTGTATCTTTGCCAACTTAAAATATATCTTTCCACCCTTAGGTGTATATTTGATCGCATTGTCCAAGAAAATCAAAATCAATTGTTTTAATTGTGACTCATTTCCATGTACCTCTATATTCTCTTCCACTTCATCGATTAAATCAATACCTTTTTCAAACGCAATCGATTCAAATGGTAAAACACAATGAAAACATATATCACTCAAAGAACAATTCTGCATCGAAATTTCAATTCGATTCGCATCATTTTTGGCAAGAAACAACATATTTTCTACAAGCTTACGCATTCGATTTGCTTCACTTTGAATGGATTCTATCCATTTTTTCTGTGAAGAAATCGATTCTGTAGAATGATTTAATAACACATCACTATCGGCTAAAATAACAGTCAATGGTGTTTTTAATTCGTGACTAGCATCTGCCACAAATTGTTTTTGTTTATCCCATGCTTGCTCAACTGGTTTTAGCGCCCATTTGCTTAAAATACAACTTAATATAAAGAATACAAGTAATACACTCGATCCAATTTGTACAGATATAATCAACATTCTTTGAAAAGAGGACTGCATATTCGATATATCCACAAAGGCTACGGCATAACCAGAAGGAATAAGGGTATCCTCATTCACTTGATAGTTCGTAATCTTTTCTTTTTTATACGCAAACCCAAGTTTTTTTAGTACGCCCACATCCTCTTTATGTTCTACACTTTCAATCAAACTTTGTGCATCTTCTGCATATATATTCCATACTGTACGACTTGTGATCATATATTCATAATCAGAATCTGTATAGATCACAAAGGAATTTCCATTAAAATTACGACTATTTCCAAATGAAATCGAAAAATCTTTATCTTTTAACCGCAAAGCCATTTCCAAACTTCGTTCGACATCCTTTTTATCGTGGACATAATTTGAGCAGCAAACTATGCCAAATACAGATAGTAGAATGACACTGACAAAGGACATTAAAATCAAAATGAATTTTGTCTGTAATTTTTTAAGCATCGCATACCTCAAGTCGATATCCAACTTTTCGAATCACTTTGATTGAAACTTGACTCTTTAAAAACTTCAATTTCTTTCTTAAGAATGAAATATATACTTCGACATTATTATCCATCGCATCACTTTCACTTCCCCATACAGAGATAATCAAATCATCTTTAGAGGTTATCATTTCTGGATGCGACATTAATTGTTTCATTATTTCAAACTCTTTGTATCCCAAATGAATATGTTGACTCGCGCAATACAACTCACAAGTATCAAGTTGTAAAGAAAGATCTTCATATTTTAATTCATGAACAATGACTTCCCCTTTTCGTCTTGTCAGTGCATTGATGCGGGCTACAAGTTCAGCCGCTGAAAATGGCTTTGTCATATAGTCGTCTGCACCTACATTTAAGCCTTTGACTTTATCTGGAATTTCATCTAATGCCGACAATAAAAGTGTAGGAGTCTCAATCTTATTTGCACGCATCTTTTGTACAATTTCAAAACCATTCATACCCGGAAGCATAATATCTAAAATAGCTACATCATAATATCCGCTTAGCGCAAGGTCTAAACCTTCTTGACCATCATAGGCCATCGTAACTTGCCATTTTTGTTCTTCTAATATTTGTGCAATCGCATACGCAATATTTTTTTCATCATCCACAACTAATATATTCATATTGCCACACCCTTCTTCTTTTTTATATATTAACACACAGTCCTATATTTTCTTCATCAAATTTTATATATGCTTTCGAATCTAACGCTTTTAATTTTCTATTTACATAAGATACATAAAGTGAAACAGTTTTTACATCTACATCCACCTTATTTTGCCATACTTTTCAATCACAAGCCATACAGGTACTCGATTTAATTCACTTCGAATCAACAAAGAAAGAATACCACATTCATATTTAGACAATTGATATTTTATATTCTTACAAGAAAGCGTCTCTTCTTTCTTATTCAGTAGAATATCCTGAAATTGTAAATAAGAATCATCCACTATATTTTCTTTTAACATCACTTTGATTCGAGCAATCAATTCCTTTGTTGAAAAGGGTTTGGATAAATAATCATTGGCTCCTAAATCAAAACCTTGAACCTTATCATCTACTTCATTTAGTGCACTTAAAAGTAATACAGGAATATCTATTTTCTTCTTTCGTATAATAGACAATACTTCATACCCATTCTTTTCTGGCATCATTATATCTAAGATCAATCCATCATAGATTTCTTGAGAAATCAAACGAATGGCACTCTTTCCATCAAAACACACATCGCAATTATAGCCCGCATCTTCTAAAACCGCTTTTAATGCATAAGCCAAATTTTCTTCATCATCCGCAATCAATAATCGCATATTAACCCTCAATTCTATCTTTAATTGTCTGAAATGATAAGTCTAAAGAAGCAATTTCATCGGCACATCGTTTTAACTCACTACGAATCAATTTTTCATCTTCAATATCTTTCTTATAATGAATTTGATGTTCTAGATTTGCCCAAAAATCCAGTGCAATCGTTCGCACCTGAATTTCAACTAAACATCCATCTACTTTAATAATCACATGTAGACTTCGATATCCACTTGGTTTGGGATGCCTTAAATAGTCTCTTACTTGCACCACTTCAAAACTAGAATTGATCCAATCTTTTACTTCATAAATTTCATCCACAAATGAACAAATGATGCGAATACCAATAATGTCATGAAGTAATGCATAGTCATTGCCAATCTTTTTTAAAACACTTTCCGGCGATTTGATCCTAGAAGTTGTATATTGTATACAAGCTAATGAACTCAATTCAACCGTATTTAAAACAGAATCGAGTACATTTTTAAACTTATCATAATCTGTTCCATAAAATTCTTTATATGTCATAACATAAATATACTAAACAACACTTAAAATTGGCTTAAAAAAAGTTAGAGATTGCTCTCTAACTAAAATAATATCCTTTATAATCATAATAATAGATTCGATAAATAAATCGATCATTTTTCTTTATACTGAACTGTTGTTCAAGATTTCCATCCATATCATAAATGGATAATAGTCCTGCAATTCCTGAATCTATGACAATGTGCTCCCCTAGATTTTGTGCACTGGATACATAGGCACTAAATGGAACTTCAAACGAATTGACTAATGTATATGTACCTTCATTTTCATCCACTAAATATTGATAATAATACGATGTTGTGCCTTCTGTAATACTTGTTTGAATCCCTTCATTTACCGTCCAATCATAATCTTTTCTTGTCTTTGAGTAGCCAAAGTTGTTGTTAAACATATATAGATAGTATTGACTCGATTCAAGCGAATTATCTTCCATATAGGTTACAGTATGTTGTCCTCCACTAGTCAAGAAGTCGCCTACTTTTGTATATAAATATTCTGTATAATCCGTATCTTTCCAGAAATCTTCATTTCCAATAATATAATCAATACTTGGATTTGTGCTTACATCGTTGATTTTAATGATTGAACTTGTTTCTCGAGAAGAAAGAATAACACTATCATCATTTAAATATTGAAGTGTATTGATATGCATCCAATCCCATTTTGAGCCTTCCTTATGGTCTGTACTCTCTTTGTAGCTTTTAAACAAATCTTCTAAATCTAATAATTCACTTACTTCTTCAGTTTCTACATCCAATTTAATAATGCAGTCTTCCACACTATTCTTTTCTTCATTTGTAGCTAATAAAATCAAATTTCCATCCTGATCAAATTGATAATCATGATGAACTATATAGTTTCCTAAATCATAGATGTGTTCAATCCTGCCTAAATGATTAATAGCTGCCATTCGATGTGTTGATACACTCATATATAATGTTTGATTTTGCATCAACATACGATGAGAACGATATCCAATAATTGGAATTTCCCCACGCAAAATGCCATTTGTATCATACATATAGACAAAATCTTGATCATCGGCATCATTTCCTAATAGTGTATATAAACCATTGCCTAAATCTTGTTTAGAACCAGACACTTGTTTAAGTTGTATATCTTCATCGCCTAAAAGTGATCCCATTGTATAATTTGTACTTATGCTTTGACTTGTACCATCCTTATAAGTAGCTGTAATTGTGATTGTATTTGTACAATCAGGAATCAATCCAATCAATTGAAACTCATGTTCTTTTTGAAATTCTTTTGCCTGATAAGCTGTAGCTGTAAAATCTGCATAATCAGCACAACTTACTGTATATGTAATTTTAGCCGCTTTGTATGTATTAAAATAAACATACATCGATTGTGTATTGGTTGAAAATGGATTGTATTTCATAAACATATTTTGAAGTGTATAATTTCCATTTCCTTTTTCATTTTCTAAATCTGATAATGCTTGTTCTTGAAACTGAGTCGTATAGATTTTGTTGACTGTGACTTTTGATTGACTATCTTTATAGATTCCATATCCAATCGTAAGGCCTATAATCAATACAAATATCAATATGTTTCCGAGTCTTTTCTTCATACAAATTCACCTCGGATATATTTTATTATGTTTTCCTTAAGATTTCCTTAAGTTTTCTTAAGAATTTAAAAATTGTCAAAAAAAGAAATAGGCATGATTATTCTAAGGGCATGAAAGTATAATCACCTATTTCGTTAATGAGTATATATATTAAAACTTAAATAAACCTTAAATATATTCAATGCTATAATTGGGATGGTGGTGAAATTATGAAACTATTATTTAAGCAACGATTCTTTTCCTGGTTTGACAGTTATGATATATACAACGAAGATGGTCAGGTCATATATCAAGTCGAAGGAAAACTTCTTGGGGACATAAACTCGTCATTTATGATCAAAATGGAAATGAAGTGGGTACAGTTTTAGAAAAAGTAATAACTCTTCTTCCTAAATTTGAAATATATAAAAATAATGAATATATTGGATGTCTATCGAAAGAATTATCTTTCTTTACTCCACATTACAACATTGACTATAACGGATGGCATATTGATGGAACTCTTACTGAATGGAATTATACAATTGTGGATGAAAGCTATGATACTGTAGCGATTATTCGTAAAGAAATATTTAATTTCACAGATACTTATGTCATTGATGTTAAAGATGTAGAAAATGTATTGGATGCACTTATGTTTGTCTTGGCTATTGATGCAGAAAAGTGCACTCGTAACAAGCGACAAAATTTTTAGCACTCAGCTATTGACTGTGCCAAACGTTTGTATTATGATATTAGCAGTTAAAAGATATAAGTGCTAAGGAGGATTCAATATGCGCTATTACCCTAATTATTTTGATGACTTTTTCAATGATACTAAAAAACAAGATACAAATACTGTATTAAGAACAGACATTTATGAAAAGGATGGATATTATCAAATCTGCATGGAGGTTTGCGGTATTCAAAAAGAAAATATTCAAATTGAACTAAAAGATGGCTACTTAAAGATCACAGCTACTCGTAATATCAACAAAGAAGATACGCGTGTGCTTCGTCAAGAAAGATTTACTGGAACTTATTCTCGTTCTTTCTATATTGGTGAAGGCTACAAACAAGAGGATATCAAAGCTCGTTTTGACAATGGTGAATTATTTATCTTATTGCCTACAAAGCCTGTAAAGCATGAAGAAGAAACAAGATATATCAATATTCAATAGTGAGGGACTTGCGTCTCTCATTTTTTGGATTATACTATTTTTAATCAAGTGGAGGTACAAACAATGAGTGTATTAGATGAAAATGTCCCAATCTTCAAAATATTTTTGAAGAAAATCTCAAAAATTCCTCATGGATCTTTTTCGTGAAGAAAAAATCGCAGACTATGTAGAAAACTTTACGAAGGAACATGATTTTAAATATGTTCGTGATGACATGAATAATGTGATTATTTATAAAAATGCTACACCAGGCTATGAAAATCACGATACAGTAATGTTACAAGCGCATATGGACATGGTATGTGAAAAAAACAAGGATGTCGATTTTGACTTTGAAACCGATGCTTTAAATTTATATGTTGAAGATGGATGGTTAAAAGCGAAAGGAACAACATTAGGTGCCGATGATGGATTTGGAGTGAGCTACATGTTAGCTATTCTTAATGATGATACTCTAAAGCATCCAAATCTAGAATGTGTATTTACTGTACAAGAAGAAGTGGGTCTACTAGGATCTATTAGTTTAAAGAAAGAATACTTCAATGCCAAAAAGATGATTGGTTTAGATGGTGGTGGTGAAATTAGTACTTGTACCACAACAAGTGGTGGTCGCTATGCCTATGTCGATAAAATATGCACGTTTGAAGAAGTAAATAAACCAACCTATAAACTTATTGTCAAAGGATTAGATGGTGGTCATTCAGGTGCTTGCATTGATCAAGAAAAGGGTAACTCCATTAAAATCTTATTTCGAGTTCTACAAACATTAAAAGATATTCAAATCGTATCTGTAAATGGTGGTCTAAAAGAAAATGCAATTCCTAGAGAAGCAGAAGCAACTTTCGTTTCAGACATTAAACCAAATATTGATTCTATCGTAAAAGATCTAAAAACAGAATTTGAATTTAGTGATAGTAAACTCGACATTCAATTGGAAGAAACAGAAAAAGCTACTAAAGCCTTTACTTCAAAAGATACAAATGAATTGATTACACTATACTACTTACTACCAAATGGTTTGCAGCATAAATCGATGGCCATTGAAGGATTAACTCTAGCTTCTCTTAATTTAGGTAAATTAAGAACAGAAGGCAATGTTGTGAAATGTGCTTTCTGCATTCGTTCCCCATTAGAATCTATGAAAGATGAATTAGGGAATAAAATCAATATGATTGCACAGTTATGCAATGCATCTGAACATGAAGATACAAACTTCTGTGGTTGGAACTATGAAGCTAACAGTCCATTAAGAGATACATTAAAAGAAATCTTAAAAAGACAAGGTGTAGAAATGGAAACAGAAGCATCACACGGCGGTATGGAAACCGGTATTCTAAAAGGATTGATTCCAGATTTAGATATCATCACATACGGTCCTATTGCCGAAGGTTGTCACACTCCAGAAGAAAAATTAAACCTAGAATCTTTTCAAAAAGCCTATAAAAACTTATGCGATTTGATTGCAGAATTGTAAGAGAAGTCTATACTTCTCTTTAATTTTGTGCTATAATACTTAAGCACATGGCGCGTTCGGCAAGCGGTTAAGCCACAGCCCTCTCAAGGCTGTATCACGGTTCGAATCCCGTACGCGCTACCATTAAACAATTACTCCTTTACATAAAGGAGTTTTTTATTTTTTCATCATTAATATACACTTTATATACACTTTTTTTGAATTTTACTATTTTTTGCCATGTTTTTATTTTAACCAAAAGAAAAAGTACATCCTAAGATGCACTTTCTTCAATCTTACGTTTTTCTAGATACTTGATTTTTTCATCATGGACCCATTCCATAATGACACGATAATTCGTCATTAAGAAATCTCTCCATTCTGGTTGAACAATAACTCTTCTTTTAAGACCCCTGTCATTTTCAATGATATATGGAAGTCTATATTTTTCATTATAATCTTTAATTGTTTCTATAATGTCCTTAGGCCGATTCCAAATTGGATCATTACCACCTACATCCACCAAAAAGCTCGATAATAAACGATATGGTGTCTGCATAATCAATAGTTTCTTATATTCCTTTAAATCTTCATCATGTTGTTTCACACAAATTATGATTTCTTGTTTCGAACAATTTTCAGGCAAATACTTTTGAATGCTTAAAATCGCATTTTCCAATGCGTTTGTACGCTTTTGATGAATCAACGGACCCAAGTGATACCCTTTTTCGACCACATCCTCATAGGCTAAAGAAATCATTTCATCCAAGATTTCATCAAATTCAATTGTGTCTTTATAAATCATTACATTTAATATAGCTTCTAACCAATAAAAAGAATAAGAAGAACTCGTAAATTCTAAAATCTTCTCAAAATAATCCAATCGTAGTTCAAAACTATATAAATCTAAGAATTGTAATCGCTCGACATCTAACATACCCTTATTTTATCAGTTCTGTGTACTTTTTAGAAGATGCTTTACACTTTTCTACAGGATATTTTCTTTTTATTTTGTTCTAATTTCATCAATAAAATCTCTTCCATATCCACACCCAATTTATTGGCCATTAA
>ENA-OQCN01000755-OQCN01000755.1-human-gut-metagenome-genome-assembly--contig:-NODE-755-length-17044-cov-4.698351_pt1 | contig 17044 bp, 17 predicted proteins | sample MGYA00242497_ERZ504576 | MGnify/ENA primary metagenome ERZ504576 (study PRJEB26092, sample SAMD00036296) | human gut metagenome | host: Homo sapiens | study: EMG produced TPA metagenomics assembly of... | reverse complement strand
TCTGTATTTTCTCATCTGCTTCTCTTACTTATCCAAATCATTCTCGATTAGGTTGACAGAAACAAGGGTAGATACACCTTTTTCCTGCATTGTGATACCATAAAGGCGGTCTGCCGCGGTCATCGTACCACGTCTATGTGTAATAATAATAAATTGTGTATTCTTTGTCAACTTATGAAGATACCTGGCATATCTTGTTACATTAGAATCATCGAGTGCCGCCTCAATTTCATCGAGCAGACAAAACGGGGATGGCTTCAAATTCTGAATCGCAAATAACAGCGCAATTGCGGTGAGTGCCTTTTCTCCACCGGAAAGCTGCATCATATTTTGCAGCTTCTTTCCCGGCGGCTGAGAGATGATACGGATTCCCGCCTCTAAGATATCTTCCTCTTCATCTAACTCAATCGTTCCTTTTCCGCCACCAAAAAGTTCTTTAAATGCCTTATCAAATTCTTCACGAATCTGTGCAAATTTTTCTTCAAACTGGTGTCTCATTCCGATATCGAGTTCATCAATAATCTTAAGCAGGGTCTTCTCTGCTTCCACCAAATCTTCATGCTGGGCATTTAAGAACGTATGACGCTCGGAAAGTTCTTTGTACTCCTCAATCGCATTGACATTGACATTTCCAAGCTTTTTAATTTCATTTCGCACTTCTGCCTGTGCCTTTTTGATTTCACTGCGCTCAAGCGGTTCCTCAAAAGTCTGTTCTTTTGCCGCACTGTAGGTCATCTCATATTCTTCCCACATATAACCTATCTGATTCTCCTGATTCTCCTCAAGCTTTTCTTTTTGATTTTCCAGGCGGTATAGGTCTTTATCCAAAAGATTCATGCGACCGGAAAGCTCATCTCTCTTTTCAAAGAAGCCCTTATGACTTTGATTCATACTCTCTTTTTTTGCAAGGTATTCCTGCAGCTTCGCTTCATCTTCCGCTTCCTGTGTCTTTGCAGCTTCAACTGCCTCCTGCATTTTTTCTATCTCGGCTTCTTTTTTCTCTATCTCATCTTTTGCATCACTGACATTTGCTGCCAGTTCCATTAACTGTCTTTGTAAATTCTTCTTTTCACTTAAGATACGTTCCAGGTTTTCTTTTGCAAATCCCTGTTTGGAACTGAGTTCTGCATTTTCTAAATGCAGTGCTTCTAATTCCTTTGAATGAGCGTTTTCCTGCTTTTTCTTCTCATCCAGTTTTTCCTGATTTTGATTAATCTGATCTTCTAACTGAGCCTCTCGTTTATCACTCGTCTCTAATTCCACACGAATAGATTCCCGATTTTCTTCAATCTCCTGCGTCTGTTTTTCAAGTGCTGCAAGATCCCGTTTTAAATCTGTATACTCTTTTGCAATCTCTTTTGCCTTCTGTTCCATTGCTTTCTGATTCATACGCAGGGTATTATCCTTTAAGGACTGCTCCTGAAGTGCAGCATTTAATCGTCCTGCTTCTTCACGATGGAAATTTCGTTTTTCCCGATAAGTATCAATCTCTTTTTGTTTTGCTTCCAGCTGATTTTTCAAACTCTCAACTTTAGTCTCAAGCTCTTCTATCTCTCGTCTTCTTCCAAGCAGATTGCTGTTATTTTTGAATGCACCACCGGTCATGGAACCACCCGGATTTAAAGACTCTCCTTCAATCGTTACCATACGCAGACTGTATTTGTATTTTCTTGCAATTGCAATTGCAAAATCAATATTTTCCACGACAAGCGTACGCCCAAGCAGATATTCAATTAAACTCTCATATTCAACTTCCGTAGAAACCAGCTCACTTGCTACGCCAACAACTCCCGGCTCTTTTAAGGCAGACGGAGTCGAAAATCCACGTCCTGCACCCATACTGGTCAAAGGCAGAAATGTTGCCCGTCCATATTTATTCTGCTTCAAAAACGAAATCATCTGTTTTGCAGTCGTTTCGTTATCCGTAACAATATTTTGGATGCTTCCTCCAAGAGCGGTTTCAATCGCAGTTTCATAATTTTTTTCTACTTTAATTAAATCTGCCACAACTCCGTGAATCCCCGGAACACGTTTCTTCTGCTCCATTACACGGCGGATACTGTTTCCGTAACCATCGTAACGCTCTGTAATATTTCTTAAAGATTCTAACCTCGAAGCCTCTTTATGATAATCATTCTGTAAAACCTGCTGTTCCTTGATACTCTTTCCAAGCAGACTCTGATATCTGGTAATCTCATCCTCGTTTTTATTACTCTTCTTTGTGAGACTTAAAATCTCAGCATCAATTTCCTGCTGTTCTTTCTCAAAGCGCTCCTTTTCTTCTTCCTGCTTTGCAGTCTCACTCTTTAAACGCAGATATTTCTGATTAAACTCTGTCTTTCTAAGCGAAATCTGTTCCATCATCGCATCATAACGCTGCATTTTTCCCTTCGTCGAACCACGATGATTTAAAATTTCAATAATTTCGCTCTTATCTTCCTCTAACTGTTCTTCTAATTCATGAATTTCAAAAGCAAAATCCCTGAATAAATTCTTCGCTGTCTCCTCTTTTTGCCGAATCTCATCGATTTTTGCATCAAGCTCTGCTTTTTCTTCAGTATAAAGTTTTTCACTCTCTTCCCTCTGTTTTAACTCTGCCTCTAAAGCCTCCACACGCTCACGATACTGCAAATCACTTTGCTTTGCCGAAGAAATCTGCTCTTTTGCTACATTAATCTGCCCCTCTAACTGTTGCTTCTCCAGCGCTTTTTTTGTTGACTCTTCACGAAACGCTTCAATTTTTACATTAAAGGCCTCAAGCTCTTTCTCTAACGCTTCATATTCGGTCTTCGTTGTCTCAAAATCCTTACCTGTCTTTTCCAGATCCTGACGGACAATCTCCGATTTTTCTTCAATTTCTTTTAACTGAACATTGATGCGTTCCATTTCTGCGAGAAACATCCGGACATCAAGCGCTTTTAACTCTTCCCGCTTCTTTAAATATATCTTCGCTGTCTCAGACTGTTTTTCAAGCGGTGCAAGCTGTCTGGTCAACTCCGATAAAATGTCATTGACACGGGTCAGATTCTGCTGTTCTTCCTCTAATTTCTTTAAAGATGCCGCTTTTCTTCGTTTGAATTTTACGATTCCTGCTGCTTCGTCAAACAGTTCTCTTCGCTCTTCCGGCTTACCACTTAAGATCTTATCAATCTGTCCCTGTCCGATAATGGAATACCCTTCTTTTCCGATACCCGTATCATAAAACAATTCATTGACATCTTTTAATCGGCAGGAAACCCCATTCATCAGGTATTCACTCTCGCCGGAACGATAAAGCCGTCTTGCAATCGTCACTTCTTCATAATCAATCGGAAGATTATGGTCACTGTTGTCTAAAGTAATTGCAACATAAGCAAATCCAAGTGGCTTTCTCGTTTCTGTTCCCGAGAAAATAACATCCTGCATGTTTCCGCCTCGAAGCTGTTTTGCACTCTGCTCTCCCAGCACCCAGCGTACAGCATCTGCTACATTACTTTTTCCACTTCCGTTTGGTCCTACAATTCCGGTAATTCCGTTATGAAATTCAAATGTTATCTTATTTGCAAAGGACTTAAATCCCTGCACTTCAATGCTTTTTAAATACATAGGCCACCCTTACTCTTAAGTTTTTTAATCGCACAATATGCAGCCTGCTGTTCTGCTGCCTTTTTGGTATGGCCTGTTCCTTCTCCCAATACCGTACTTCCAAGCAGAGCATGAACATAAAAGCTCTTATTGTGATCCGGACCTTCTTCTTTTACCAGTTCATAACGTACATCATCATCATAACTTCCCTGTACGATTTCCTGAAGCGTAGTCTTGCTATCATAAAAGAGCTGTTTGTTTTCAATATCGTTTAAAATAAACCGGTCAATAAACTCTTTTGCATTAGCAAAACCACCGTCCAGATAAATTGCACCGATTAATGCCTCCATAGCATCTGAAACAATGGAATCTCTCTTTCTTCCGCCTGTTGCATCCTCACCTTTTCCAAGTAATAAATAATCTCCCAGTGGAATTTCTCTTGCACATAATGCTAAAGTCGGCTCGCATACCATACTTGCACGTTTCTTTGTCAGTACACCCTCCGGAGTTTCCGGATACTTTGCAAATAAATAATCACTGGAAATCAGCTCTAAAACCGCATCTCCCAAAAATTCCAGACGCTCATTATTTTCTTTCTTTTCATATCTGTGTTCATTTGCATAAGAACTATGCGTCATTGCTTTTACGAGCAAATCAAAATTTTCAAATTTATAGCCAATTCTCTGCTCAAGCTCTAATAACTTCTTCATCGATTAACAAACTTCCCTTCTACTTTTTTCTATTTATCTAAAGTCTCTCTTGCGTTCGGCCTGAATTTTCTTCTTCTCAATCTGAAAATCAGATGTCTTCATCCGAATTTTTCCCTTTTGAAGACATCTGACTCTTTTAGTTATCCTACAATTTTTTTAATTTCTTCTACTGCATCTCCTACAGTCACAATATGTTCTACATCTTCGTTTGGCATTTCAATATCAAATTCTTCTTCAATTCCCATGATAATCTGGAATATATCCAAAGAATCTGCTCCCAAATCCTCTACGAATGTAGTATCCATTGTCACTTCCTGTGCATCTACATTTAATACCTCTGCGATAATCTTCTGTAATTTTTCTAACTCCATTTTTTATTGCTCCTCCTCTGTCTTTTTCACCGCTACTGTAATATTTTCCCGAATCTTTTCACTAATGTCCTGTTCTTTAAAGGAAATACACTGAATAATCGAGTTTTTCACTTCGTTTGCTTTGGAACTTCCGTGACATTTCACTACAAGCCCTCTTAATCCGAGAAGCGGTGCTCCACCGTACTGGCTGCTGTCAAAACTTTTTAATGTACTTTTTAATGCCGGTTTTACAAGCAAAGCTCCAATCTTACTGCGAAGAGTGGTCATCATACCTTCTTTTACTTTAGAAATCAAAGTCGCTCCGACTCCCTCATATAATTTTAAAATCACATTGCCTACAAAGGCTTCGGTTACAATTACATCTGCAACACCGGATGGAATCTCTCTTGCTTCGATGCTTCCGATAAAGTTAATGTCTTTACATTCTTTTAAAAGTGGATATGTCTCCTTTACCAGGGCATTGCCTTTTTCCTCTTCCACACCAATATTCACAATTCCGACTCTTGGATTTTTAACCCCTACAACATGTTCCATGTAAATAGAACCCATACGTGCAAACTGCACAAGATGAGACGACCTTGCATCCACATTTGCTCCGCAGTCAATCAAAAGTGATGCGCCATTTTTCGTTGGAATCATCGGTGCAAGCGGTGCACGCTCAATTCCTTTGATTCGACCTACAATTGTAGTTCCGCCAACCAAAATCGCACCGGAACTTCCGGCAGAAACGAAAGCATCTGCCTCTCCCTTTCTGACCAGTTTCATTCCGACTACAATCGAAGAATCTTTCTTTCCCTTGATTGCAGCAACCGGCGGTTCTCCAGTCTCAATCACTTCTGATGCATGTATAACTTCTATTCTCTCCTTCGGATAATCATAAGCGCTTAATTCCTTTTCCACCACTTCTTTTTGTCCGACAAGAAGTACCTTTAAGTTTTGTTTTTCTTTTACGGCCTCGACTGCCCCTTTGATAATCTCATGCGGAGCATTATCCCCGCCCATGGCGTCGACTACCACTGTAATCAGATTCTCCATTTTCTCCATTTCATCGCCTCCTGTACGCTATGCCCCTAATTTTACCAGACATCTAAAAAAAGGGCAAGAGAAACGGCCGTAAAAGATAATCTCTTTTACGACCGCCCAAAATCACTTCATCCCTGCCACTTCCTGTTTTCAACAGATTCATACTACAGCACATCGGAACAAATGATGCCAACTGCCATTTGCATCTCGTTCATCCCTGCCACTCTTTGCTTTCAACAGATTCATAAGCAGGTGCTTTGGAGCGGCTGGTACTTAGCGACGGTATTTTCGTCGCTTACGTACCACTGCCAGCGACAAGCAGCGAGAGCGTGCCTGCGATGAACTGTTGTTTATTCCTTTATTCCATTTTGCCATTTGAACCAATATGATATCCCTCAATATCCGTATCTTTCGCCATCTCTCCGCTGTCTAACAGATAATACCAGGAGTCTCCATCTTTAAACCATCCGACTCTCATATAACCTTTTTCATCAAATGCATACCATTTTCCATCAATCTGTTTCCATGCATTTCTCGGATAAGTTCCATCCCCATTATCATACCACCAGCCATCATTATTCTGTACCCATTTGCCAAGTACCTTACTTGCACCTGCCTGGTCTTCGCTTTCAGACGGAATGGTTCCATCCGCTGACACAATAACTTCTGCGGTATCACTGGTTGCTCCATTTGTAGAAGAACCAATGGTACTGGTTGCTACAACATAATAATAAAGTGTCCCTTCGGTATCGGTTGGCGGAGTGTAACTTGCTTCTGTCGCCCCGTCAATTAAAGTTCCACCGCCATTCGTATCGGTCTGGCTCTTATACCACTGATAAGTAATACTTCCATCATCCGTCGTAGTTGCTTCTACTGTCAGTGCAGAAGCTTTGGCATTTACCGCATAAGTCACCGCTCCACTTAAGTTTGTGGTAAATTCCGGTTTTGCCACTTCTACTTCTTTTTCACCTGCACTGTCTTTTTTATCACTGCTATCCTCTTTCGTTGCCTCTGTCTTTTTATCCGGCTTTGGGTCAGTCACTGACAATAATTTATCTAATACAGAATCTGCACTGCATCCGGTCATAGAAACAGTCATGCATCCTACCGTAAGAAGCAGTAATAATTTTTTATACCATCTATTATTCATACTAAACTCCTCCTTTAACAAGTTCTCTCTTATATTAACTTGTTTTCTGGAAAATCGCAAGAAAAACTTGCAATTTTATTACAAATTTATTACAAAATTCATTTATAAATTTATAAATGAAAAAAGGCTGCCGTGCCTAAACACGACAGCCCCTCATACTATGAATTATTCAGCATCCATAGCAATAACTTCTTTTTTGTTGTAGCTTCCGCAAGCTTTGCACACTCTGTGCGGCATCATTAAAGCACCACATTTGCTGCATTTTACTAAGTTCGGAGCAGTCATTTTCCAGTTTGCTCTTCTTTTATCTCTTCTTGCTTTAGAAGTTTTATTTTTTGGACAGATGGACATAATTACACCTCCTTAAATTTGCTAAATATATCACGGATTGCCGCCATTCGTGGATCCGGGCTCTCCTGCTCACATGAGCATGGCCCTTCATTCAAGTCTTTTCCGCAATGGCTGCAGATTCCCTTGCAGTCCTCTTTACACAGGACCCTCATAGGCCAATGGATTAAAATCTCATTATGCACTAACTGCTCAATATCCAGGCTACAACCTGTGATATAATTAATTTCATCTAAGTCTTTTATCCTGTCTTCCTCTGAAGTTTTCATATCAACCTCTTTTTCAAGGTCAATTTCAAATTCCGTTGCCACATCTTTAAGACAACGGTCGCAGGGCAGAGCAAGACTCACTTTGCCTTTTACTTCAATTCGAAGCACTTTTTTCCTGTATTCGTAATTACAACATCTAACGCTGTTTTTCTACTACCGGAAAACTGCCAAGTTTTGATTCAAAGGAATCCATGGAAACCGGCATTTTTAATTCTTTCGTCTTTCCATCCACGGATAAAATATCTGATAAATCAATTAGCATAATAGTCTCCTAATCACACCTTGTCAATTATACATAGGTAATTCGTTTTTGTCAACTATTATTTCTGATTCTTTACCAGTTCTGCTGTTTCCTGACAGATTGCAAGTTCTTCGTTTGTCGGAACGATTGCAACTTTTACTTTAGAATCTGCTGTGGAGATTACTTTATTTTCTCCTCTTGTCTGGTTTGCTTCTTCATCTAATTTGATTCCAAGATATCCCAGACTCTTTACAACAGTTTCACGAACCGGAATTGCATTTTCACCGATACCACCTGTAAATGCGATTGCATCTACACCGTTCATAGCAGCTACATAAGAACCGATGTATTTGATAATGCTGTAGCATAAGCAGTCTACTGCACGTTTTGCATCTTCGTTTCCGCCTTCAGCAGCTTCGTTTAAGTCACGGAAGTCACTGGAAAGTCCGTTAGAAAGTCCTAATAAACCGGACTCTTTATTTAAGATACGAACCATTTCTTTTACATCAATGTTTTCTTTTGCACAGATGAATTCAAGAACAGCCGGGTCAAGGTCACCGGAACGTGTTCCCATTACAAGACCCTGAAGAGGTGTCAGACCCATGCTGGTGTCAACACATTTTCCATTTACAACTGCACTGATAGAAGAACCGTTTCCAAGATGAGCAACGATTACTTTAGAATTTTCCGGGTCAAGACCAAGGAATTTGATCGTTTCTTTCGATACGAAACGATGAGAAGTTCCGTGGAAACCATATTTACGTACTTTATATTCATCATAGTATTTTTTCGGAATTGCATACATATATGCTTTTTCCGGCATTGTCTGATGGAATGCAGTATCAAATACAGCTACGTTTGGTTTACCTGGCATCAGTTCCATACATGCACGGATACCCATCAGGTTTGCAGGGTTATGCAGAGGACCAAGGTCACAGCACTCTTCGATAACAGAGATTACTTCATCGTTGATAATACAGGAATCAGAGATTTTAGCTCCACCATGCAGTACACGATGTCCGATTGCTTCTACTTCGTCAAGGCTCTTTAATACACCTGTTTTTTCATTAACCAGAGCGTCTAATACCATTTTGATTGCTTCTGTATGAGTTGGCATTGGTGCTTCTGTTACTTCTTTTTCTCCGTTTGTTGGCTGATATACCAGTCTTCCATCGATACCGATACGTTCACACAGCCCTTTTGCTGCTACTTCCTCTGTTTCAGAGTTGATGAGCTGGAATTTCAATGATGAACTTCCGCAATTTACTACTAATACGTTCATAATTTTTCCTCCGTTATGCTAATTCATTACGACCTAGAGATGGTCGTGCCTGTTTTTATTATACATCGTTTCCAAAAACGGTACAAGTGTGCATTTGAAAATTATGCACAAAAATTGTATTATTTTCCAAACATTCCTTGTTTATCTTAGAATAATCGGCGAATGTTGAAGTTCATTTGTCAATCCTCTTTTTTGTTTTCTTCCGGTCACTGCCTCATAAAGATCAGACGCAAAGATATCTTTTTCAAACAGACCTTTTTGAATGTTTGCCAACTCTTTTTGATAATTCGAAATCTTCGTAAGTACCGGAATTTCTTTTGCTTTTTTCATTTTTCCTAACACTTCTTTGCTGTCCTGCCTGAATCCTAAAATTCGAGTATAAGGATTGTGTAGAAACATTCGAGTCTCTTCCTGAGTTATCTCTAATAAAATGTGAAGCAAAGCCCTCGAAATTCGGGTATACGTCAGTTCTTTCGTCTTTAATTTCTGAACAAAACTACTATAAGACTCAAATTGATTTAAATTTTTAGAAATCCGCATTGCAAGGTCTTTTGAAACATCGCTGTAAGCAGTCAGCTGTAATCTGTTTTTCTGCTTAAGCAGATTGTATTGTAACAGCAGAGAAAAATCATCCTCCCATACCATCTGATTCTGTTTTCCTGCCTCTATAAAAATTTCTGTAATTTCCTTTGGCATTACATGGAAAAGCTGAGAAATTTTCTCATGCTGTTCCCAGTCTCCCACGTCTTTTAAGGCACTGCGAATCCCCGAAGCACTTGCAAATCCATGGGAAAGTTCCTGTCCATGATACCCCTGCCCTTCCCTTTTTACAATCACCGGCTCTATCGAAGAGTTCTTTGCTTTTAATGCCTTTAAATATTCAATTCCAAGAATATTATTAGGCTTATCTAAGATACTGCTCTCTTCTTCTGTTAAGAAACCGCTTAGCGCCTGTTTTCTTGCAGCCGGAAAAGAAAGACCTGTTTTTAGCGCATCCCGAAGTTGTTTCTGAAATTCTGTATTTTCATCTGCAAGCAGCTTCACTGCTTTCTGCATCTTTGAGAGCTTCTCATCTTCCGCTCCAAAACACAAAAAATCCGTACAGCCGATTCCCTCTAAAACAGAAACTGCTCCTGCCGCAAAAAATTCAGCGCTGGCGCTGGAAGCCCAGACCGGTAATTCCAGTACCAGTCTGCGCCCCCCAAAAGTCGCCATCTTTGTTCTGGTATACTTATCGAAAAGTGCCGGTGCGCCACGCTGTACAAAATCTCCGCTCATCACAACCACCACAAAATCACAGCCGGTTAGCTCCCGCGCTTTTTGAATCTGATAAGCATGCCCATTATGAAAAGGATTGTATTCTGCAATAATTCCTGTCACTAAAGCCATATTGATTTCCTTTCTACTCCACACTCTTAAGGGATTCAATCATGTCAATTTTTCGCAGTCGGTAAAACATCATTCCATTTACAAACAATGCAAATGCCAGGGTAATGAGTCCGCTGTAAAAATAACTTCTGAAAAATACATTTCGTCCAAACATCATCATATCCACTTCCACTGTCTGAATCACATAATGGTGCAAAAAGTTTCCGATTCCCATTCCGGCGATAATTCCAAACAGAGTCAGCACAATGTTTTCCCGATACACATAGGATGCCACTTCTCCATCATAAAATCCCAATACTTTCAATGTTGCCAGCTCTCTCTGCCGTTCTGTGATATTAATATTATTTAAATTATACAATACCACAAAGGCAAGCAACCCTGCTGACACAATCAGCACCACAATTACAATATCAAGGGAGCGCAGCATGTCATCAATCTGGCCGATTAAATCCGAGGTAAAAGAAATTGCTGCCACACTGTCGTATTTCATAATTTTTTCTCCGAGTGCATCCTCATAATCTTTTGAGGTATCCTGTATCTTAACAACAGCTGATTATAATTCAGAGTCTCATGAAACAGACTTCATAAGTCTCTGTTGTCAAATACAGATAATGTCGGACATAGTTTTCCACAATAACAGAAATCTTGACTTTGACTATCGTATCTCCTGTTTTTAATTCTACCGTATCTCCCACTTTTACCCCAAGCATATCTGCTGTTTTTTCGCTTATAGCTGCTCCTTCTTTTGGAAAGGCATAATGTTTACCGCTTACACGGTCACGAAATTCAAAAAAATCTTCAAATCCATCTAACGTTTTTGGTACCTCAAGCACAGTATCTACCGTCTTTTTCTCACTTTGCAGCTCTACATTCTGACAATAGAGTTCCAGCATCTCATCGATTCCCTGATAAGCTTTTAAGTCTTTCTGCTGGGCTTCTTTTTCAGCCTCCGAAACGTTGGAATCTAAAATTACATTTGCTTCATAAGTAAATAAATTAACAAACTGATTCTTGGCAATGGCAGTAATGGAATCCTGAAGCCCGAATCCAACCAATATCAGCCCCATACAGCCTCCGATTCCAATTACAGTCATAAAAAATCGTTTTTTATAGCGCACTAAGTTTCGTACTGTAGATTTCTGTGTAAAGTTCAAGTGTTTCCATAAGATATCAATCCGTTCTAAAAAGATACGTTTTCCATTTTTTGGAGCTTGCGGACGCATCAGTCAGCTGGCTTTGACATCAGCTCTTTCTGGCATGCGGCAAGGGTCGCAACTCCGGTACAGCCTGCACTTGCCAAAACAGCAAGTCTTCCCTGATGCCAGTTTAATGGTGTCAGGTAATAAGGAAGTCCCGTATACAACATTCCATACGCATTCATAATGACCCAGGGCAGGATTTTTTCTCCGACTACCACGCCTGCAAGTGCACCCGAGACGGTAGAAACCATTGCATAAGCAAAGTATTTTAATGCAATTTTTCCATCTGAATAACCAAGTGCCTTTAATGTTCCTATCTGCTGGCGCTGTTCTTCAATCATACGAGTCATGGTTGTCAAGCTGACCAGTGCCGCAACTAAAAAGAAGATAACCGGGAAAAATTCTCCGATATTTGAAATTCTCTCAGCATCCTGTCCAAAACTTTCTGTTGAAGTAATCTTATCTCGTCCCCAGACATACCAGGTTGGAACTTCCAATTTCGCCAGTTCTTCTTCTCCATCTGAAATTTTTTGTTTTGCATCGGCGATTTCCGGTTCAGCATCTTTTTTTGCGGTTTCATACTCTGCTTTTCCGTCCTCTAATTCCTGTGCCTTTGCTTCTAATTCACTCTTTGCTTCTTCAAGGGAAGTCCGTCCTTTGGCAAGCGTCTGCTTGGCATCGGTAAGCTGTTTTTCTCCATCAGCAAGCGTATTCTGTGCTTCCAAAATCTGGCTTTCTCCCTCTTTTATCTGGTTCTGTGCCTGTACAAGCTGTGCCTCTCCATCCGAAATTATGGCTTCATTCTGTTTTATCTTTTCTTCTGCTTCCTGTAACTGCTTTTTCGCAGAATCTATCTGAACCTGCCCTGCATTTAATTTCTCTTCTTTTTGGGACAGCGTTGCCTTTGCCTGTTCAATCTGCGTGCCTGCTTCTTCGATTTGTATTCTTGCCTCTTCTAACCGGGCTTCTGCCTCTGGTTTTGCTGATTCAAATGCCGAAATTCCTGCTTCTAACGCTTCTTTTTGAGCAATAAGTGTTGAAAGTGCTTCGCTTTGGGCTGTTATCTGGGATTCCAGTTCGGTCTTCTGTGCCAAAAGTGTCTCATAAGTTTCATCTGAACTCTCGCTTTTGGCTAACTGCTCTTCCAAAATTTCCAGCTGATTCTTCATTTCAGTAAGCGCATTTTCTATCTGAGTAATTCCTGCACTCACAGTTTCCAGCTGTGTTTTTGCTGTTTCTATCTGACTTTTTTGCGCTTCATAAGCAGATTTTTTCTCCTCATACTGGCTCTTTCCTGTTTCAAACTCCTTTATCTTTGTCTGAAGCTGTATTTTTGCTTCTTCAAGCTGTGTCTTTCCGGCATTTAATTCCTGCTCTTTTTGTGCAAGCTGTATTTTATTTGCTTCAAGTTCTTTTTTCCCGGATTCTAAAGCCTGTTTTCCACTTTCTAACTCTTTGGTCTTTTCCGTTATCTGTGTCTTTGCACTTTCTAATTCTTTTGTTTTTTGAACTAAGGTCTGCTTGCCGGATTCCAGTTCTGCTTCTTTTGATTTTAACTCGCTCTCTCCATCGTTTAGTTCCTGCTCTTTTTTGGAAATCGTGGTTCTTGCATCGGAAAGCTGAACTTCTCCATCATCCAGTTTTTGTTTTGCATCCGCAAGTTTCTCTTCTGCGTCCTGAATCTGCTCTTTGGCATCCGCAATTTCCTGTTGTCCTTCTTTCTGGATGGTCTGATATCGTCTGTCACAGGCTGAGTCTTCTAACGCTTCTATTTTCTTTTGTACTTTCTTAACTGTTTTATCATATTCGTCACTATAGCTGGCTGACTCTTTCGCTCCATCTATCTGTACATAAAGTTCTGTGTAAACATCTGAAGTAAATACTTCCGGCTCTAAGAGTGCAAAACTGTTAATACTTCCTGTTCCAATTGAACCTGTTCCCCTGTTTAAATCCATATAATACGGCAGTGTCGCAGTTCCGACAATTGTAAAGGTATCTCCTGTCAGAGAATCCGTAACTGCCTCGTCTGTTCCGGATTCAAATGTCACTTTATCTCCGATTTTACAGTCTGAATAACTCAAAAAACTCTCGTCCACTAAAATTTCGTCTGAATTTTCCGGCATCCTTCCTTCTTTGATTTGTGGCTCATTTACTTTGTCCGTCAGCGCAATTAATTTGACAACCTGTTCTTTTTCTCCTACTTTATGTAAGACTTCTAAGGTATGTCCTCCGGTTACATTTTTTACTCTCTCTGTATTTTGGATATCCTTTAAATCCTCATCCGTCAGACCCATTGTTCCAAGTATTTTCAAATCCATATAATCGACATCGTCATAATATCGATCTGCTGATACTTTCATATCACCTTCTGCCGAGCGGATTCCGGAAAAAAATGCTGAACCTAACAAAACGATGAAAAATACGGATAGAAAACGACCTTTATTTTTACTGATTTCCCGAAAGAAATCCTTCCAAAATGCTTTCATCTTTTTCCTTTCTTCCTACCATTCAATCTCTTCTACCGGCATCGGTTTCTCATTTAATACGGTTTCTGCCACTTTTCCATTCCGAATCTTAATCACACGGTCTGCCATCGGTGCAAGAGCCGAGTTATGGGTAATGACAATTACCGTCATTTCTTTTTCCCGACAGGTATCCTGCAATAATTTCAAAATTGCCTTTCCTGTTACATAATCAAGAGCGCCTGTCGCTCATCACACAGCAGTAATTTTGGATTTTTCGCAAGTGCACGTGCAATCGCCACCCTTTGTTGCTCTCCTCCGGAAAGCTGTGCGGGAAAATTGTTCATTCGTTCTTTTAAGCCTACTTCTTCTAATACTTTTTTGGCATCAAGCGGATATTTACAAATCTGCATTGCAAGTTCCACATTTTCAAGTGCTGTCAGATTCTGCATTAAATTATAAAACTGAAAGACAAATCCAATCTCTTCTCTTCGATACTGAATCAGTTTTTTCCCCCGATATTTTGTAATCTCCGCTCCGTCTACAAATACTTTTCCGGAAGTTGCAACATCCATGCCTCCAAGAATATTTAAAACGGTTGTCTTTCCCGCACCACTTGGTCCGACTACAATGACAAACTCGCCTTTTTGTACATCAAAACTGATTCCATCTGCTGCCTTTATTGTAATCTCACCCATGCGGTAGGTTTTTGTTACATCTTGTAAACTTACATAATCCGTCATGCTTCGCTTCCTTTCTTTTTTACCTTAGGGTTTTCTTCTGCCTCACTTAAGTTTATGCTTTATTCTACCATATCCCCAATTTTGATGAAACAAAAAAATACGATGAACCATTATTTATAATGATTCATCGTATTTCTTATCTTTATTGTTTTTTATTTTTTCTTTGATGGTGCCGGATGCATCCGCTGCATCCACCACAACTGCCTCCGCAACTACTGCAGCTCTTTCCGGATTTTTTATCTTTCCAGACCTTTCGTGCTGCCAGACCAACAATGCATGCTACAATAACTAAAACAACAAATGTACCTATATTCATATCAACATCTTCTTTCTTTTTCAGCTGTCTTTGTTTCTGTTTCTACTCCAAAGTTAGCATAATCTAACTCTTTTGTCAAGCCAAAATCTATGGTACATTTTTTTCTTCCTGCTTTGTCTGTCATCTGCAATTTTGGCTTTTTTAGTTTTTAAAGCTGTGAATTGGAGCTGGAATTCTTCCGCCACGATTTACAAATGCATCACAAGAATATGGATTCACCGGCATAATCGGTGCATATCCCAACAGACCGCCAAATTCTACTGTTTCGCCTACGCCTTTTCCGATGACCGGAATCACACGAACGGCTGTTGTTTTCTGGTTTACCATACCGATTGCACATTCATCTGCAATGATACCGGAAATGGTAGTTGCCTTTGTATCTCCAGGAATTGCAATCATGTCAAGACCTACAGAGCAGACACAGGTCATTGCCTCTAATTTTTCAATGGTCAGTGCATTTGCTTTTACCGCATCAATCATTCCCTGGTCTTCACTGACCGGAATAAATGCACCACTTAAGCCACCAACGTAAGAAGATGCCATAACTCCGCCTTTTTTGACCTGATCATTTAAGAGTGCAAGTGCTGCTGTTGTTCCAGGTGCACCTGCATATTCCAGACCGATTTCTTCTAAGATTCCTGCTACGCTATCACCAATAGCCGGTGTCGGAGCAAGCGATAAGTCTACGATACCAAACGGAATACCAAGACGTTTGGAAGCTTCTTTTGCAACCAGCTGTCCAACACGTGTTACTTTAAATGCTGTTTTCTTAATGGTTTCGCATAATACTTCAAAATCTTTTCCACGTACTTTTTCAAGAGCAGTTTTACAACTCCCGGACCTGAAACTCCGACATTGATAATTGCATCGGCTTCTGTTACTCCATGGAACGCACCCGCCATAAATGGATTATCATCCGGTGCATTACAAAATACAACCAGCTTTGCGCAGCCAAGAGAATCCTGTTCTTTTGTTGCATTTGCAGTGGCAAGCACAATTTCACCCATTAATTTTACAGCATCCATATTGATACCTGTTTTTGTAGAGCCAAGATTAACAGAACTGCAGACTCTCTCTGTTGTAGCCAATGCTTCCGGAATAGAACGAATCAGCATTTCATCTGCTTTTGTCATTCCTTTTGAAACGGTTGCAGAATAACCACCGATAAAGTTTACCCCAACTTTTTTTGCGGCTTTATCCAATGTCTGAGCCAGTGTCACAAAGTCTTCCGGTGCTTTACATGCCGCACCGCCAATCAGTGCAATCGGGGTCACGGAAATTCGTTTATTTACAACAGGAATTCCATATTCCTTTGAAATCTCTTCTCCGGTTTCTACCAGATTTTTTGCCAGTGTTGTAATTTTTTCATAAACCTTGCGGTTTACCTGCTGTAAATCAGAATCGATACAGTCTAAGAGGCTGATTCCCATTGTAATGGTACGCACATCCAGGTTTTCCTGCTCAATCATTTTATTCGTTTCATTTACTTCAAATATGTTAATCATGTGTATTTTATCCTTTCAGAAATTAGAACTAAACTCAGAACTACCAGTTCCGCAAATATTCAGCGTCAATCCAGCAACTGCTTAATTTAACTAGATACGATGCATTTTGTTAAAAATGTCTTCATGCTGTGCATGGATTGCAACACCGATTTGTTCGCCTAATTCTGTCAGATCTGTAGAAATCTTATCCAGTTTCTTCTCAGACTTTGAAGTATCTGTAATCATCATCATGTTAAAATAGCCATCGATGATTGTCTGTGAAATATCAAGAATGTTAATTTTATTTTCTGCAAGATAAGTACATACCTTTGCAATAATTCCCACTGTGTCCTGTCCTACTACGGTGATAATCGTTTTTTCATTTTAAATGTTCTCCTTTTTCACTCTCAAAAATTCCAAGCGTATTTTTTATGTTTTATCTTACTGCATTTTGCCGCATTTTACAACCTATTTTCTATCTAAAATTTTTCTA
>ENA-OQCN01000754-OQCN01000754.1-human-gut-metagenome-genome-assembly--contig:-NODE-754-length-17049-cov-3.890438_pt1 | contig 17049 bp, 19 predicted proteins | sample MGYA00242497_ERZ504576 | MGnify/ENA primary metagenome ERZ504576 (study PRJEB26092, sample SAMD00036296) | human gut metagenome | host: Homo sapiens | study: EMG produced TPA metagenomics assembly of... | reverse complement strand
ATTAAAAATGGGATATTCCCTAATTGATACAGCAAATGCTTATGTAAATGAGCGTGCAGTTGGAAGAGCAATCAAGGATAGTGGAATTGACAGAAAAAATATATTTACCATAATAATACGAAGAAGTATTTTGAATTTCAGCAATAAGTACAGAAGATAAATAGAAAAAGAGCTTCCACGCATGTTCTGTAGTAGAACTGCGTGGAAGCTCTTTTTCTGTAAGGAGGGAACTATAAAAAAGAATTATTGGTAAAGTTTACAGGCATCCGTAAGCAACTTCACGCATTCTTAAATGGTGATATTGTTCGAGGTTTGGCTGCAGATTGTGCATATATACAATGGAAAGTCCGGTTTCCGGATCACATTCTGCCCAGGTTCCGGAGCCACCGGTCCAGCCAAACTGACCGAGCATGCCATTGTGCTGACCTTCGTAGCGGTTCATCAGGTACGCATACCATATCCGTAACCGTATCCGGCAAGATAGTCATTGGAGAAATCTTCCTTTATCATAGTTGGAGTCAGGGTATTCGTACGGATCAGATCTATGGTTTTTCTTCCGAGAATATGTTCTCCATTGTGTATGCCACCGTTTGCCAGCATCTGCATCAACTTTGTGTAGTCACGACAGTTGGTAATGACGCGGGCAAAGCCGGGAACCGTTCCAAGAGGCCCGACAAAGGAAGCTTCGTGTACTTTATCCGGAACGGTCAGACAGTCAGGATCGGCAAGGGTTTTGCCAGGTTTCAGGTAATAATTTTTTACAAGCCGTGATTCAAGGTCTCCGAACAGGAAATTTGCGGAACTGTCCATATCCAGAGGCTCAAACAGCATTTCTTTGATGACCTGTTCTGCTGGCTTGTCACAGAGTACTTCTAAGAGACCGGCGGTCAGCTCGCTGGCAAAACCATAAAGAAAGCGGGTTCCAGGTTCGAAAGCAAGGGGAACTCTTGCAGCAGCTTTAATCTGGTCGCGCAGAGTGAAGTAACCGTTGGCACGCAAAGCTTTCATTTCATCCGCCATTGCTTTTGCAGTTGGGTGATGAACCGGGATGCTCCTATGATCATTTCGTAAGGAAGACCGCAGGTCATATTAAAAATTTGTTTTACTGTGATCGGATGCTCAACAGGAACTTCTTCGAGCGTACCGTTCGGCAGCTGGATGATTTTGGTAGAATGTCGGAACTCTGGAAAATATTCATAGAGCGGATCTGACATTAGGAAACGACCTTGTTCATAAAGCATCATACCGGTTGTATACATTGCAATTTTGGTCAGGGAAGCCTGGCGGAATACATGATCAGCAGTAAGAGGAACGGTATTTTCCTTATCTGCCCAGCCAAAGTAATTTTCATATAGGATTTCTCCTTTTTTGGCGATCATACAACTGCAGTTCGGGAGTCCATCATCTACATATTTCTGTAAAAGGCGATCTAAGTTTTTGAAATCTGACATGTAAAAACCTCATTTCTGCGCATATGCGCGTTTATAAAAACTGGATGCCACCGCATCTTGTGCGGAAGGCGGGGAACAATACGGGATTAAAGTAATCCGTAGGAAGCGGTCCGTACTCTCGGATGATAGTACTGCTCATCATTCGGGATCAGATTGTGCATATAGACAATAGAGAGCCCTTCCGCAGGATCTGCTTCGCACCAGCTTCCGAAGCCGCCGGTCCATCCGAAAGCACCGATGGACCCGTTCAAATCTCCGGCAGCAGGGTCAATGACTGTCCGGAAACCAAGTCCGTAACCATATCCTTTGTCAGGAAAGTCGAGAAGCTGCTCTCTGGTGAGACCATTTGTGCGCATCAGATCAATTGTCGTACTGCTCATGAGCCTTGTCCCGTCATAGACACCACCGCAGGCAAGCATCTGTAAAAGTCTGGAATAATCTTCCACGGAAGAATAAAGTCTTGCCCATCCGGCTTCATTTTCTTTTCCAGGGAGATGCTTTTTATCAAAAAAGTCAGGTCCTGGAACAAGATTTCCATCAGGATCTTTGGCATAGAGTGTGACAAGACGGTTCTTCGTCTGTTCGTCTGGAAAAATCGCGGCAGTGTCTTTCATGCCAAGAGGATCGAAGAGCATCTCTTTGAAAACATCGTTGACAGGTTTGTCGCAGACAGCCTCAATGATTCCGGCGGCGAGCTCACTGGAAAATCCGTAAATCCAGTGCGTGCCCGGATCACAGGCAAGAGGTGCTTTGGACATGGCAGATAAATGTTCTTTCAAAGTGTAAGATCCTTTTTCCCAGAGTGGCTGCATACACTCCTGCATGCCAGTCATGACAAGATCGTGGGTTGGAGCAGCAGAATTACAATAGGGAAGACCGCATTTCATGGACATGACATCACGGATATTGATTGGACGGCTGGTTGGAACGATATCGACATAGCCGTTCGGATGCCTGTCGTAGCGGGTACTTGTCTTCCATTCCGGAAGATAATCTCCAATTGGGTCTGTGAGGAGAAACTTGCCACGTTCATAGAGCATCATCATAACTGTGTAGAGCGGAATTTTGGACATAGATGCCTGACGGAACAGTGTGTCTTTCGTGACAGGTGTTTTGGTGTCGATGTCAGTGACACCGAAATAGCCTCATAAAGGGTGTTGCCGTACTGGACGACTTTCAGTCCGCAGCCTGGAAGACCGCGTTTTAAGAACCCTTCTAAAAGCTGGTCAATTTGTTTTGCATTTGACATAAAAGATACCTCCATTCATAAATGTGTTAATTTATAATAAAAAAATGTTTGAAATTTCTAAGGTGCTTTGCATACACAACGGGATTTCTGACCGGTGTCAGGCAGCAGCTTTTGTACGCAGCACGGATTCCTTCCACCTGCCAGACTGATAGCGCCATGCAATCAGGCAGAACGGATGATCTGATCGGTCAGGATAGCAAACCAGGCACCGGGAAGTCCAAGGGAAAATACGTTGATTGCCAGAAGAGCAAGTCCCGGACGGAGCAGCATGACAGTGAAAAATGTCAGCTTTGCAACAAACTTTGTATCACCGGCACCACGGAGTGCACCTGCCACGATAAACTGTGAAGATTGGAATGGCTGGATAAAAGCAACAATCCAGAGAATCTGGATACATAGTGTAATACAGGTTGCGTCGTTCGTGTACAGACCAGAAAGCGGCCTTCCGAATATTACAAAGAGTATACCGAGTGTAATGGCAATTGCATACCGCACCGCTTGCAGCGTGTGGTATACGCCTGTGCCATGTCAGGTCTTTTTTTCCAAGGCTTTGTCCGGTTAGCGAGGTCGATGAAATGGAGAATACTTGTCCGTTCATCATAGTAAGGGATTGAATATTCATACAGACCTGATGTGCAGCGAATTCAACTGTTCCAAGGGAAGCAACCGCTTTGGAAAAGATCATAGAACCAATTCGCATCATAAATTGCTCCAGGGCAGCCGGAAGACCGATGGCTGCGATTTCTGCGAGCTCTTTTCTGCTTGGTCTGAAGTCATCATGCAGATTCATATGAATATAACAGCTTTTCTTTGATATGGCGATCACTGCAAGGATACAGGATACAATCTGGCTGATTGTGGTGGCAAGAGAAGCGCCCGCAACCTCAAGGCGTGGAAAGCCTAAATGTCCGTTAATCAGTAAGTAGTTCAGAATCAGGTTTACCAGATTGGCGACTGTGTTATAGTACATGGCTGTTTTGGAATCGCCAATTCCGCGAAGAAGCGCTGTGATGGTCGAGGTCAGGGAAAAGAATACGAATCCTGCCATCTGAATCTGCAAGTAAGCAGTTCCGGCACTTAAAATGTGCCCATCCTTTGCACCCATGAAAAGAACGAGCGGTCTGGCAGTCACAAAACCGACGACAGAAAGCAGGATGCTTAAAGTAAGGTTGAGCAACATTGCCTGTCTGGCATACTTCTGTGCAGCTTCCCGGTTGCCAGAACCTCTTGACTGGGCAACAAGTGCGGTGGAACCGACATTCATCGCCATGACCATTGTCATAAGGATAAACTTTGGCTGTGTCGTGAGGCCTACTGCGTGATTGCCCATGTACCAAGATTTCCTACCATAATCAGATCGGCCATAGATGTGAAGGAAGACAGAATCAGCTCCACACTCGCTGGTAAGGCAATTTGCAAAATATCCTGATAAACAGCCCGGTTGGTTACGCCGTCTGGAAGCGTATGAGGAATTTTCCCTTTTGCAAGGTCAGCATCTGTTCCGGCGGGCAGATGGTCCAGGACTGTGTTTTTCATACCCTGAGCCATAGATGATCACCTCTTTATTACTAAAATTCTGTTTAAGATAAAACAATCTTAACATTGCGGATACAGTATGTCAATAAAAAGCTAAAACGAAATAGCTCTAATGGCAAAAAAACTTACGCAAAGAGAAATGGAAATAAAGAAGAAAAACAGGAAAAAAGTCGCAAAAGATGAAATAAACAGATGAATATTCAAAAAAAATAGATTGACAGAATAGAAAAAAGAAACTATAGTTAAGCTACGACGTTTTAGCAGTTACAAACGGAAAATAGTTTAGCGAACCTGCACAGACAGAGGAGGTAAAAGATGGGGTTAGTATATAAGAAGCTGGAAAAGATCGGAAGAAGTATGTATCTGTATTTTCCGGAACAGGAAAGAAGGACAGCATTCAAACGCTGCAGCATTACAATATTACGTGATGGAGAAGACGAAGCATCCGTACGGTATTTTTTAGATGAGCTTGGCATGCAAAAACTCGCGGAGGAACAGGAAATCATTCTTTCATTCCCGAATCCGGAAAACGGGCGCTGGAATTATGATTTTTCCGGAGAGACAGATGATCTGACAGCTTTTCATGATTTTCAGGATGCAATGACAAAGGAAGATGATAAGCCTCTTGCAACACGGCCGAACGGGATTCCAACTTATGAAGCTATGTTGAGTGTCTGGCATCCGATGAATGACACCAGGTATCTAGTCGGTACCGGAAGCGGAGCGCATATGGTATGCACGCTTGCAGCCTGTGTGGCAGAGAATATAGCAGCAATTTTTGCAGTGGGTGGAAGGCTATGTGAGGAAGCCAGATATCAGGCGGTGAATGCTGCAGTACCGGCTTTTCTGGTGGACAGTGACAGGAAAACACAGAATTATTTCAATGTTGTTAATGAAACAGAATGGAAAGAGACGGCAGATCAGATTACAGTGACAAGAAATAAAAGAAATCCATCTCAGTGTGTCATGAATTCAGAGAATATGCAGCTTTCCAAAGAACTGGTGAACCGGGTATGGGAAGAACTATTTTCCGTGACCAGGCGCACCAATACCTCTGTGTATGGAGATGTGGAACCAAAACCGGACATGAAAAAAGCCGGGTTTGAACTTTATCTGGATGATGACAGGTTAGAGGAAAAGGTGAAGGTAAAGCATACCTGGTTTGTGCATGTACCTTCCGGTGTGAAAGATGGAACGTCAGGAAGGGTACCACTTATGCTCTTTTTCCATGGAGGATCGGATAACCCGGAGGAAGCCGCACAGATGAGCCGTTTTCATGAACTGGGGGAGAAGAAAGGCTTTATTACTGTGTATCCGTGGGGAACAGACAGAACACAGTGGAACAGCTTTTTAGCACCGGATGGAGCAGATGATATCGGGTATACAGTTGCATTGATCCAATATATGAAAGAACACTATCCAGTTGATCCGGAAAGAGTCTACCTGTCAGGCTTCAGCAATGGAGCAGGACAGGCGCAGGCAGTGGCAATGCTCCACCCGGAACTGATCGCAGCTATCTGTCATATTGACTCAAATTGGCCGGGAATCAGAAATGGTGCCAGTGAACTTACAGAACAGGATAAGTATCTGTTTGGTCTTGCGATGGAGAAAAAGAAAGAATACGATTACCGGATGCCGGTATGGTATACCTATGGTTCCCGGGAAATTTCTTATCCGATTTATTATCATTGCTCCCAACAGCATCAGTATGATTTCTGGAAGGCGTATAATCATATTCGGATCGAAGAGACACCGGATCTTTCCAAACCTGATCCGAGTGGATGCGGTGTGCCGGGGCAGATTCAGCAGAGAATCCGGCCTTCTGCCAGACATCCGGAACATTACTATGACGTTCAGAGGTTTTACTCGGATGAAGAGCATCCAGTGAATCTGTATATCTGGCGATGATGCATGACAAAGGACATGAGGTAGCAGATAAGGATCCTGAGCTTGGATGGAATTATGTAAAACAGTTTAGAAGACTTCCGGATGGCAGTTTGAAAATAGTTTCTAATGAATAAGCTATTGACAGCTAAAACGAAATAGCATATAATAGCAACATAAGAAATGTACGGAGAGAAAACAGATTGGACTGAGGAGAAAATAGGAGGGGTAGCTGAATGAAAGTTTTTACAAATAAGAAAAAGATGAGAGGGTATCGGGAATTCCTCTATATTCTGCCTTTCATTATTCTGGTTGCGATATTTGCTTATTATCCACTGTATGGATGGGCATACGCGTTTTTTGATTACAAACCGCCAAAAGCACTTAGCATGGATGACTTTGTAGGATTGAAGTGGTTCCGGTATCTGGTAGACAATCCGGTGAGGATTAAGCAGACGCTGATGGTTTTGAGAAACACCTTTGCAATGAGTGGATTGACCATTTTATTTTCCTGCTGCCGATGATTTTTGCCGTATTTCTGAATGAGATTAAGTGTATGCCATTCCGGAAATTTGTCCAGACCGTGACGACACTTCCAAACTTCATCAGCTGGGTACTGGTATTTTCTATCTGCTACTGTATGTTCAACAGTACAGGTATGGCAAACAGCTTACTGATACAGATGGGAGTACTTGAAAAACCGATCGCTTTCTTGCAGTCTTCCAATCATATATGGCTGAAAATGTGGCTGTGGAGTACCTGGAAGAGCCTTGGATGGTCAGCAATCATGTATATCGCAGCAATCTCAGGGATTGATGCAGAATTATATGAGGCAGCAAAAGTGGACGGGGCAACAAGAATGCAACTGATCTGGAATATTACGATTCCGAGCTTACTGCCAACATACTTTGTATTATTAATGCTTAATATCGCAAATTTCCTTTCCAATGGAATGGAACAGTACTATGTATTCCAGAATGCATTTAATATGGATACTATCCAGGTACTTGATCTGTATGTATACAATCTGGCAATGGGAAGTGGAAGTTATTCTGTATCTACTGCACTCAGTATGCTTAAGAGTCTGATCAGCGTCATTTTGTTATGTGGTGCCAATACGCTATCTAAAGTACTGCGTGGTGATGGATTTATTTAAATGGAAGTGAGGATATGAACATGAAACAGAATGGAAAAATAAAAGAAAATGCCGGTCCGGTTGATAAACTGATCAGCGTGATTACTTATATTGTGTTTGCATTGTTTTCCCTGATCTGTATTTATCCATTTTACTATATTTTTATCAATACGATCAGTGCTAACGATCTGAGTGAAAAAGGAAAGATTATCTTCTGGCCGCAGCAGATCCATTTCAGAAATTATCTGGATGCAACCAAGATTCCGGGACTGCTGCAGGCAGCACAGATTTCCATTGCAAGAACGCTGATCGGAACGGCATGTACGGTATTGTTAGCCGGCTTCCTCGGTTATATGTTCACAAGAGAAACCATGTGGAAACGGAAACTCTGGTACCGGTTCGTAGTATTGACTATGTATTTTAATGCAGGAATTATTCCATGGTATATTACAATGAATAATCTGCATCTGACGAATAATTTCCTCGGATATATTTTGCCGACGCTGGTATCGCCTTTTTATATTATTCTGACGAAGACTTATGTGGAATCAATTCCGAGGGAGCTGCAGGATGCAGCAGAAGTAGACGGAGCAGGAACATTGAAGGTGTTCTTCTCAATTATTCTTCCGATTATTAAACCGATTCTTGCAACGGTTGCAATTTTTGCGGCAGTAGGACAGTGGAATTCTTTCCAGGATACGCTGCTTCTTGTAACAGACACAAAGTTATATACGTTACAGTTTATTCTGTACCAGTATATTAACCAGGCAAGCTCACTTGCAACGATTGTTTCTTCCGGAACCTCCAGTGAAGCAATCCAGCAGATGCTTGCAACGACGCAGACGGCTACTTCCATCCGTATGACAGTAACTATTCTGGTCGTAACACCAATTCTATTAGTATACCCATTCTTCCAGCGCTTCTTTGTAAAAGGAATTATGATCGGCGCAGTGAAGGGTTGAGAAAAAATTCATAAACTTCAACACACAATAGGGGGCTATTGTAGAAAAACAAAAGGAGGATATGTATTATGAAATGGAGAAGGACAATTAGTTTAGGCCTGGCAGCAGCCATGACAGCAAGTACAGTTCTTGCAGGCTGTGGAGGAGATTCCGGAGCAAATGGAAATGCTTCATCAGGGGACAACAAGAACCAGACAGCTGCAACAGAAGAGGGAGGCTCACAGGCATCAGGGGATGTGACAACCATCGAAGTCTATGATGTTGCGGCAAACTATCAGGGCATGCAGGCAGGCTGGTTTGGCGACCTTGTGAAAGAGAAGTTCGGTCTGGAACTGAATATCTTTGCACCGAATACATCCGGTGATGCGGCAGCACTTTATCAGACGCGATGCAGCTCCGGAAAGCTGGGTGATATCATTCTTCTGGACAATGCAGATTATCTGGACTGCGTAGAAGCAGGACTTGTTATGGATATTACGGATGATATCTGGAATTATCCAAACTTAGCAGAGTATAAGACACAGATTGAGGCGTTCAATGCGCAGGTTGGAGATGGAAGTAAGATTTGGGGAATCCCTACCGAGATGACGAATACTTCACCAGAGACATATTCACAGTCGACTCCGTTCTCAGCACCATGCCTTCCATGGGACTACTACAAAGAACTTGGATGCCCGGAATTAAAGAACCTGGATGATCTTCTGGATGTTTTAGAGCAGATGCAGAAAGCACATCCGACCAACGATGCTGGTGACAAAGCATATGCGATTTCCCTCTGGAAAGACTGGGATGGATTCGGTATGGAAAATATCTGCCAGACCGCAAAATGGTATGGGCAGGAAGTAAATCAGTCTGTATTAATTGGAAATGACAACAGTATGATGCCATTGATTGATGAGAACGGTGCATATTACAAGATGCTTGAGTTCTTCTTCAAGGCAAATCAGAGAGGGCTGATCGATCCGGATTCCTCTGTTCAGGACTGGACCACAACAGACGAGCAGAAGCTTCGTGCATACAGAAAGTACTTATTATGGTACAACTGGGAAATGAACCTTGCAGGTATCAATCTTTCCGATGAAGACAAAGCAGCAGGAAAAGGATTTGTGAATGTTCCTGTTGAAGACCTTAATATTTATCAGGTAGCAGATTCTTATTATGGCTCAGGCCGCGTATGGGGCATTGGTTCTGGCGTAGACGATGCAACAAAAGAAAAAATTATGCAGTTATTTGACTGGATGGCAAGTCCGGAAGGAATCAGTTACATGTGGGATGGTATTGCTGGTGTCAACTACACCATTGAAGAAGGAACAGGACGCTATGCACAGACAGATGACTCTGTAGCTTATGTAGCAGGTAAGAAGAATCTTCCGGATGAATGGGGCGGCGGTCTCTACAATGATGGAAAATGTCAGTTGAACCAGTACATTGTATCTAACATGGCAGTTAATCCGAATAATAATGAGCCTTACAGCATGAGCTACTGGAGCACTAATCTTGAAAAACCGAAGGACCAGAGATATGTTGACTGGACAGAAAAATATGGCACTGATACACAGACAGAATACTTTGAGGAGAACGGATTATTAAAGACGGTTGCAAATGTAAATGTTGTTCTTGAAAGTGATACAACAGATATTGCGCTGATCAGAAGTCAGTGTGGAAAGGAAATTACAAATGCATCCTGGAAGATGGTCTTTGCAGCAGACCAGGCAGAATTCGATGCATTATGGGAAAACTTAAAAGAGACTCTTACCGGTATCGGATGGGATGATCTTGTGAAATTTGATATGGAAAAATATCAGAAAGTAATCGATGCAAGAAAAGCAGCAAAATAAAAAACAAACAGATAAGCAGTGAATAAGCAATGGCATCCGGTCTTTTCAGAAAGAGAGGACAGCCGGATGCCATTGCTAAAACGAAGGAAAAACAGCCGGTTGTCGGGTTGACAAAAGAATCTTAGATATGGTAGGCTCAGTTATAAGGCAAAAATAGTTCAAAATAGGATGAAAGGCATTGATATGGGTAAAAAACAAGCGTCCAAGATGCAGATTAAGAATATTGCGGATAAACTGGGACTTTCCGTGAGCACAGTGTCTGTTGTGCTGAATGGCAGAGGAGACCAGGTAAGAATATCAAAAGAGACGCAGAAGAAAGTATTAAATGCGGCGAAAGAGATTAATTATCAGCCAATATTTATGCGAGAAGATTGAGACAGGCAGCTAACGAGGAGGCACCATATGTTTTGGCACTGTTCTGGAGGCGTGACAATCTAAACTCACGTCTCGGGCGTTCCTGGAAGGCATCTTTCAGACAATTGATTTGAAAGAGCTGAAGATAGAACTGGTTGTCCAGGCATATGAACCAGGGAACTTCATGACATATATGGATATGCTGTCAAGCAACCGCTTCAGTGGAGCCATGATCTGTGGACTTAACGAGGAAGAGCAGAAGGCGCTGGAAGAGAGGGAGATCACGATTCCGATTGTGTTTATCGGACGTGACAGCCAGATCTATCACAGTGTGCTGATGGACAGCTACCGGACAGGTGAAGAATGTGCGGCATGTATGAACCTTTCCGGAGTGAAATCTGCCGCCTTTTTGGGATTTGAGAAAACAGGAAGAGCAGAGAGACTGATGGAGGCAGGTTTCCTGTTTGGGTGCAGGAGTCATGATGTTGTGGCGAAGGAAGAATGGAATCCAAGGATTGAGAAGAGTTCCTATGAGATTGGATATCAGACAGCGAAACAGATGCTTTCAGATATGGAACTTCCGACCGCGTGGCTTGTAGCCGACTGCAGGCTTGCTACAGGGATAATGGCATATTGCAGGGATGTCGGAATCTGTGTCCCGAAAGATCTGAGGATTATATTTTTTGAGAACTCTCCACTACTCCGGTATAATAGACCAGCATTGTCTTCTGTGGATATTCCGTCACAGGAAATGGCAAAGAGTGCATTAGATATTTTAATTCTGGCAGGAGAGAGCCGGATGGATATTCCAATCCGGAGGGAGCTGCTGCCAATTTATCAGATTCGGGAAAGCAGCGGTCTGGAACAGGAAGAAAATTATAAATAACAATACAAAATAACAGCGGCGGTAAAAAATATGGAAATATATTGCCGCTATTATTTTTATAATATGCTAAAACGAAATAGCTAAAGAGAGCAGAAGGAGGAGATGAAAATGAAAAACAATCAGGCACTGACAATGTATCCGCTTTTTTTGATCCAATTTATAAAAAAGCAGAAATGAAAAAGATAGATGGCAAAGATTGTATTTGTTATCAGGAAGATTTCTGGGGAACCAAGGTTGAGGAGGATGGAAGTGTTACCTTTACAATGGAAGCACCAAAAGCAGAGACGGTAGAAGTTTCCGGTTTTGGAGGAACGCTTGGAACGGAGAAAATTGCACTGGAGAAGCAGGCAAACGGACTGTTTTCTAAAAATGTAAAGGGGATTCTTCCAGGCTTTCATTATCACAGGTGGTTTGTAGATGGGGTACAGGTGACGAACCCACATGCACCGTTTGCTTATGGATGTTTCGGGGCAAATAACTTTTTTGAAATGCCACGGGAGGGACAGGATTTCTGGTATCTGAAGGATGTACCGCATGGGGATGTGCAGATTCATTCTTACGTGTCAACACAGAATGATCACATAAAGAAATGTTATGTCTATCTGCCGCCTTCCTACAGAGAGAATATAGATCAAAAATATCCGGTTATGTATATCCAGCATGGAGTGGGAGAGGATGAGACAAGCTGGCTGTGGAACGGCAAACTGAATTTTATTATGGATAATCTCATTGCAGAAGGAAAATGCAAGGGTATGATCGTGGTTATGTGCAGCGGTTACGCGTTTAGAGATGATGAGGAGGCTGTCTTTTTCCCGGGTGACTTTGGAAGGGAACTGACAGAGGATGTTATTCCATATATGGAACATACTTTTCGCGTGAAAAAGGACGGATGCACCGCGCAATGGCGGGACTTTCCCTTGGGTCGGCGCAGGCAACCCAGATCGTATCGAGATTCCAGAATCTGTTCGGACATCTGGGAGTATTCTCAGGGGTCAGGGATGAAGAGACAGAACGGATTCTTGCACAGTTTGCAGAGTATCCGATGCAGACCGTTCTTATGACGGCAGGAAAAGGGGAGAAGGATTTAGATAAAAAACAGAAAATATATACGGATCAGTTTGAAAAGCTCGGGGCAGCCGGAGGGCAGCGAAGCTATGAGGGCTATCATGAATGGCATGTGTGGAGAGAGAGCTTTAGGGACTTTGCATCCTTAGTCTTCCAGAAAGAGGAGCCAGAGGATGAAAGTGAACCAGTTTTTCCTTATGAAGAGAGAAAGCTATCCAAAGAGCAATTAGACCGTCAGACTTTTGCAGAGCATATGCTAATGTCTGATCCGATCCACAAAGGTCTGATTCATGCATTTGATGAGAAAGGCAGACCGTGTGGCAGATACCGGGAAGAACATCCGGGCGCAGAGGTGACAGATGGGAAGACTGGAACTGCCAGATTTTATCTGCGGGCAGACGGTGCGCATGATGTGGAGCTGAATCTGTGGGGAATGAAAAGCTATCCTATGGAAGAAGGAGAGGATGGCTGGTGGACAGCAGAGGTAACGGGAATTGAGAAAGGATTCCACTATTATAACTATATAGTAAACAGCGCGAACACGGTGGACTGCAATGCGCCGGTTGGCTACGGCGGCTTTCAGGCTGTGAACTATCTGGAAATGCCGGAGGAGGATTTTGAAGAATACAGAATCCGCCAGGTGCCACATGGAACGGTTCATTATGAATATTACAAATCTAATAGTACCGGGAGAACCAAGCTGTGTTATGTATACACACCAGCAGGTTATGAGGAACATCTGGAAAAACGATATCCTGTTCTCTATTTACAACATGGGGGCGGCGAGAATGAGGTTGGCTGGATCTGGCAGGGAAAGCTTGCCAATATCGCGGATAACCTGATCGCAAAAGGCAGATGAAGGAAATGATCGTAGTTATGAATACTGGCTATGCTTCCCGGAAAATGGTGAATATCACCATTCTATGAGCGCATTTCTGCAGGAGCTTCCGGAAAGCTGTGTCCCGTATATTGACAGCAGATACCGGACTATTGCAGACAAAGATTACAGGGCATTAGCAGGGCTTTCCATGGGAGGCATGCAGACGCAGAGAATCGTATTTACCTATCCGGAATTGTTCGGCTGGGCAGGCATCTTTTCCGGTGGTCTTGTGATCAGGGACGATGAGGTGGATTATACAGAAGTATTACTGAATCCGGAAGCATTCAGAAAGCAGTTTCATATGCTTTTTGTTGCATGTGGAAAGCAGGAATGGAGCTATGAGTCGACGGTTAAGAACGAGAAAGAAGTACTGGCGGCAGGTGTCCCGATTGAGGTGTTCGAAGGATACGGTTATCATGACTGGACATTCTGGAGACATTGCCTGAATGCGTTTTTAAGAAAATTATTTTAAATGTGTTTGCGGGGACAAGACACAGGTATGGCAGTGAAATGAAGGAGAAAAGACTATGGAAAAAGAAGCAAAAATTACAGTCCATCCATCCTTTGAGATAGGAGAAATCTCACCGAGATTATTTTCAACATTTCTGGAACCGATTGGAACAATGGTAAATGGAACGATGTACAACCCGAAGCATCCGACAGCGGATGAGCAAGGATTCCGGAAAGATGTGATTGAGGCATTGAAAAGTACCGATATGCCGGCAATCCGTCTCCCGGGGTGGAAACTTTGTTTCCGCCTGGGACTGGAAGGATTCCATCGGACCGAAAGAACAGAGAAAAGTACATTTAGATCCGGCATGGTATCAGTATATTACAAATGAAGTTGGTCATGACGAATATTTACAGTGGGCAGAAAAAGTGGAAGCAGAACCGATGTATACGATCAACCTCGGAACAGGAGGAATCCGAGATGCGATGGATATTGTTGAGTATACGAATCATGAGGGAGGCAGCTGGTGGTCAGATCTGCGTAAAAAGAACGGACATGAGAAGCCATATGGGGTGAAGGTCTGGTATCTTGGAAACGAGATGGACGGACCGTGGCAAATCGGTTCCTGGGATAAGGATCCGAGAGGCTACGGAGTTCTTGCCAATGAGACATCCAAAGTGATGAAGTGGATTGATCCGACGATAGAGACTGCTGTCTGCGCATCCTCTGCCATCTTTATGGATCACTATCCGGAATGGGAAGAGACCGTGCTCGAACAGTGCTATGATTCGGTGGATTATCTGTCCATGCACCACTATCACAGTGCGCCTCCGGGAGATATTAAGGCATTACTGGGTGGTTCCCTGTATTATGAGGAATTTATTGACACCGAGGCGGCACTTTGTGATGTGATTGCAGCAAAGAGGCGTTCACCGAAAAAATGATGCTCTCTTTTGACGAGTACGGAGCCATGATCCGGCCAAATGCCGAGCTGCATCCGGGCTATGGTGTCTACAATATGACAAGAGCCCACTACCGGTTTGATCCGGACAGAAAATATGTGCTTCATGATCCAGATCAGATGCCGGACAGAAAACATCCGGGAGGAGATATGCTGCAGATGCTGGCAATGGTTTCAATTCAGATGGCATTTTTAAGACATGCAGACCGTGTGAAGATTGCTTGCATGACAGGAGGACTTGGAGCACTCTGTTCTTCCGACCATGACCATGTGTGGAGATCAGCATCTTATTATGCACTGTCGCAGCTGATGGAGTATGCAAAGGGAACATCCATGCAGACAAGCGTGGAATGTGAGACCTATGATATGCCGGGATATGCGATCGATGATACATCAGTACAGGGGAAAAGAAAATGTTCCTTATGTGGACAGTGCATCGGCATGGGATCGTGAGAATGGCAGACTGAATCTGTTTGTGTTAAATAGAAATGAGGAGAGTGAGTATTCTCTGACTGTGGATGTCAGAGGATTTGAGGGATACAGGTTTGTAAAACAATTCGAGATGTATACGGATGATCTGGAGGCTTCGAGCAGCTTTGACAATCCATCTTTGGTTCTTCCAAAAGAAAAAGAAGATATTTTGTTCGCAGATGGCAGACTGACAACATCATTAAAACCACTTTCCTGGAATGTATTGTGTTTTGAAAAGGAAGAAGAGTAGAACAGGAGGAGAAAAATGGCACTGATCCAATATTCATTTCGTTCAGAAGTGTTGAAAGAAAACACAGAAATCTATGTGATTCTTCCGACTTATGAGGTTTTTCGTGACCCGGAGAAAAAAGGGGCAGAAACTTATTATAAAGAATATGAGAGAAAAAAAACGCTCTATGTGCTGCATGGAGGCAGTGATGATGCAAGCCTTTATCTGCGCCGTACCAGATTGGAAGAATATGCATTAGAGCGTGATCTTGCAGTTGTGATGCCGGAAGTACGCAACAGTTTTTATTGCGATATGGTACATGGAAAAAAATATTTTACATACTTAAGCGAGGAGCTTCCGGAGATTGTGGAGAATATATTCCCATTGACGCATGATCCGAAAGAAAGGTATGTGATCGGTAATTCCATGGGATCCCACGGAACCTTCAAGTGGGCTTTGAACCGCCCGGATTTCTTTGCAGCGGCAGCTGGAATGAGCGGTGCGGGAGAGGTGGAGAGCCTTGGATTTTTTGATATGAATAATCCGAATGTTGCATCAGCTTTCGGGACAAGGGAAGAGTACAGGGGAAGCAGTAATGATTTTTATCACCTGATCCGAAAGAATCTGCAAGAAGGGAAAAAACTACCAAGATTGTATAGCTGCTGCGGCAGACAGGACTTTTTTTATGAAGGATCAAAAAATTTTGCAGAAGTGGCAACCAAGATGGGATGTCCGGTAGAGTTCTCTGAAGGAGAAGGCAGGCATGAGTGGGGCTTCTGGGATCAGTGGCTTCCGGTCATGATAGACAAAATGATGAAGGAGGATGTATGAGATGGGAGTGACAATGTTTGATTTTTTATCAGATAAGCTGGGCTATCACACCAAATTGTATGTGATCCTTCCGGGGTGTGTCAATCAGGGGAAAAAGCCGGCAGGCACTTTGTATCTGCTGCATGGCGGTGGAGGAAACAGCCAGGACTGGATCAGGTTTTCTTCCATTGAGCGGTATGCGGAGGAAAAAAACTTTGCAGTTGTCATGCCGGAAGTGGATGGTGGATGCTTCTACAGCGATATGAAATATGGATACCCATATTATCAGTTTGTGACAGAGGAAGTTCCAATGGTAGCTGAGAAAATGTTTCCGGTCAATACGGAACCTGAAAACCGTTATGTAGCGGGGTTCTCAATGGGTGGATACGGTGCTTACAAATGGGCATTTACAAAACCTGGATTTTTCAGGGCAGCGGCAAATCTGTCCGGTCTTTCCTTTGTGACGGAACTTTTTGCAGAGCAGAGAGCACGGTATCAGGATAAGGAACAGGAAAAAAACGATGTGGTTTCGCTATGCTGGGGAAGCTTAGAGGAACTTGCCGGAACAGACAGCGATTCGAAAGTGTGGATCGATCGTGCATCTGAGACGGGAGAATATCCGGCCTTATTTGGAGCTATCGGCACGGAAGATGGAGGTTATGCACACGCACAGAAATATTTGGCTTACTGCAAAGAGAAGAATGTGAAGATTTATTACGAAGAGATGCCGGGCGGACATGAATGGAAGGTCTGGGATACGATGATCGTGAAATATCTGGATTGGATACAGACACTGTAGTGCAAAGAGCAGCGCAGTTTTGCCAGGTAAAGGACCAAGAAAAATCTGAACATCAGGAAGGGTTTACTACTGGAAATGGAGATAGAAG
>ENA-OQCN01000753-OQCN01000753.1-human-gut-metagenome-genome-assembly--contig:-NODE-753-length-17050-cov-7.058973_pt1 | contig 17050 bp, 17 predicted proteins | sample MGYA00242497_ERZ504576 | MGnify/ENA primary metagenome ERZ504576 (study PRJEB26092, sample SAMD00036296) | human gut metagenome | host: Homo sapiens | study: EMG produced TPA metagenomics assembly of... | reverse complement strand
CAACACACACAACACACAAAACGAAACCACGAAAACAACACACCAAAAGAAAAGGAGACAACAAAATGAAACAGCAGGTACTGGATTGTTTTGCAAAACTGTTCGGGGGAGAGGGCGACATCCGCACCTACTTCGCACCTGGACGTGTGAACCTGATCGGTGAGCACACGGATTACAACGGAGGCCACGTGTTTCCATGCGCACTGACCATCGGAACCTACATGGCAGCAAGAAAACGTGACGACAGAAAGCTTCGTTTTTACTCTATGAACTTTGAAAAACTCGGCGTGGTAGAATCTTCTCTCGATGAATTCCTGATGGGAAAAGAAGGCAACTGGACCGCATATCCGAAGGGAATGATGTGGCATTTTGCCAGAAGGGCTTCCCGGTAGAGCAGGGCTTCGATATCGTGCTCTACGGAAACATTCCGAACGGCTCCGGCCTTTCCTCTTCCGCATCCGTTGAGACCGTAACCGGCGTAATGCTGCGTGACATGTTCGGCTACGACACCATCTCCATGATCGACATCGCTCTGTACGGCCAGTTCTCCGAGAACAACTACAACGGCGTCAACTGCGGTATCATGGATCAGTTCGCCATCGCCATGGGCAAAAAGGACTGTGCGATCTTCCTTGACACCAGCGATCTGAAATATGAGTACGCACCGGTTAAACTGGAAGGCGCAAGAATTGTCATCTCCTGCAGCAACAAGAAACGCGGCCTTGGCGACTCCAAATACAACGAGCGCCGCAGCGAGTGCGAGACTGCTCTGGCTGAGATCCAGAAAGTCAAAGACATCAAGAGCTTGGTGAGCTGACCGAGGAAGAGTTTGAGGCAGTGAAAGATGCCATCAAAGATCCGGTCCGCCAGAAACGTGCAAAACATGCTGTTTACGAGAACCAGAGAACCGTTCAGGCCGTTGCAGCTTTAAAGGCAAACGACATCGCAAAATTCGGCGAGCTGATGAACGCATCCCACGTTTCCCTGCGTGATGACTATGAGGTAACCGGCATCGAGCTGGATACTCTTGTGGAAGAAGCATGGAACTGCCCGGGTGTCATCGGATCCCGTATGACAGGCGCAGGCTTCGGCGGATGCACCGTCAGCATCGTAAAAACAGAAGATATTGACAACTTCATCGCAAAAGTAGGCGCAGCTTACAAAGAAAAAATCGGCTATGCCGCAGACTTCTATGTCGTAGACATCGGAGACGGCGCAGGCGTATTAAAATAAGAAATAAAAAAGCTGGATCGGCAGCAGGGAGGAAGCTACAGTGATTAACGAGAGTATTGCAAAACTGGTAAAATATGGAGAAAATGCCGGTCTTGTTTCGGGACTGGATAAAATCTATGCGACAAACCGGATTCTGGAAGTCATGCAGATTTCCGATTACGAAGAGCCGGAGCAGATTCCGGAGACCCCGGATCTGGAAGAGACTTTAAATGAACTGCTTGATGATGCAGCTAAGCGCGGTCTTCTCGAACACAACAGCGTCGTTTACCGCGATCTGTTCGATACGAAACTGATGGACTGCCTGATGCCGCGCCCGGGAGAGGTGGTAAAGAAGTTTGAGGAACTCTATGCGAAGAGCCCGCAGGAGGCAACCGATTACTTCTACAAACTGAGCCAGGATTCCAACTACATCCGCAGATACCGCATCGCAAAGGATATCCGCTGGAGCGTACCGAGTGCCTACGGCGATATTGATATCTCGATCAACCTCTCCAAACCGGAGAAGGACCCGAAGGCGATCGCGGCTGCAAAACTGGCAAAACAGAGCGGTTATCCGAAATGCCTGCTCTGCAAGGAGAATGTGGCTATGCGGGACGCGTCAACCACCCGGCGCGCCAGAACCATCGCATCATCCGCTGACGATCAATCAGACGGAGTGGGGATTCCAGTACTCGCCATATGTGTATTACAATGAGCACTGCATCGTGTTCAATTTCCAGCATAACCCGATGAAGATCGAGCGCGCGACCTTTGTGAAGCTGTTTGACTTTATCAAGCTGTTTCCGCACTACTTCATCGGTTCCAATGCGGATCTGCCGATCGTGGGAGGCTCCATTTTAAGCCACGATCATTATCAGGGCGGTCACTATACCTTCGCAATGGCGAAAGCGCCGATCGAGCGCCATTTTACCATCAAAGGATACGAGGATGTGGAAACCGGCATCGTCAAATGGCCGCTGTCCGTCATCCGGATCCGCCACAAAGATGAGAAACGGCTGATCGATCTGGCAGAGCATATCCTGAACTGCTGGAGAGGTTACACGGATGAGGATGCGTTTGTATTCGCCGAGACTGACGGAGAGCCGCACAACACGATCACGCCGATCGCAAGAAAAGTGGGCGATACGTTCGAACTCGATCTGGCACTGCGCAACAACATCACGACGGACGAATGCCCGCTCGGTGTTTACCATCCGCATGCACAGTATCATCACATCAAAAAAGAGAACATCGGCCTTATTGAGGTTATGGGACTTGCGATTCTGCCGGCGCGCTTAAAAGATGAGCTGGAAGAGCTTTCCAAATGCCTTGTAGAGGGAAAAGATGTCCGCGCTGTCGCAGAGCTGGAGAAACATGCCGACTGGGTAGACGAATTCCTGCCGCGCCATCCGGAGCTGAACAGCGAAAATGTGATGGATATCCTGAAAGAGGAAGTCGGAAAAGTCTTTGTCGGCGTACTCGAGGATGCCGGCGTTACAAGTGCACCGAGGAAGGCAGAAGTGCATTTGCAAAATTCATGGAAACGTTGTAGAATAAACTAAATGCTTCAATTAACCCGCTGCGGCAAAAAAGCAGCAGCGAAGGAAAACATGGAGGATACCAAAATGAAAATCTTAGTTACTGGCGGTGCAGGCTATATTGGAAGCCACACCTGTGTGGAACTGCTGAACGCAGGCTATGACGTTGTTGTCATGGACAACCTTTACAATGCAAGCGAGAAAGCCATCGAGCGTGTAGAACAGATTACCGGAAAGAAAGTAACCTTCTACAAAACCGATATGCTGGACCGCGAAGGCGTAAAGAAAATTTTCGACAACGAGAAAATTGACGCTGTCATCCATTTCGCAGGCTTAAAAGCAGTCGGCGAGTCCGTACATAAACCGATTGAATATTATCACAACAACATGACCGGAACCCTGATTCTCTGCGATGAGATGAGAAACCATGGCGTAAAGAACATCATCTTCAGTTCTTCTGCAACCGTATACGGCAATCCGGCACAGATTCCGATCACCGAGGAGTGCCCGAAGGGAACCCCGACCAACCCATACGGCTGGACAAAAAGCATGCTCGAGCAGGTTCTGACCGACATCCACACCGCAGATCCGGAATGGAATGTTATCCTGCTTCGCTACTTCAACCCGATCGGAGCGCATAAGAGCGGCCTTATCGGAGAGGATCCGAAGGGCATCCCGAACAACCTGCTTCCGTATGTCGCACAGGTTGCCATCGGAAAACTCGAGTGCATCGGCGTTTTCGGTGATGACTACGATACTCCGGACGGAACTGGTGTCCGCGATTACATCCATGTTGTTGACCTGGCACGCGGCCATGTAAAAGCCATCCAGAAACTGGCTGACAACGAGGGCGTTTCCATTTACAACCTCGGAACCGGCAAAGGCTACAGCGTACTCGATGTGATCCACGCATTCGAGAAAGCATGCGGCCATCCGCTGAAATACGAAATCAAACCGCGCCGTGACGGTGATATCGCAACCTGCTACTCCAAATGCGACAAAGCAAAAGAGGAGCTTGGCTGGGAGGCTGAGTACGGCATCGAGGAGATGTGTGCCGATTCCTGGAACTGGCAGCAGAAGAATCCGAACGGATATAACGACTAATGTAATGTGAGTGTTATCTGGCGGTCCGCCGATACTTGAAAGAGTGTCGGCGGGCCGTTTTTGTATAGATAAATTCAGTCTTTTTTCACAAAGTCCGGCTTGCTAATTAAGAGGGAATCCGATATAATGTAAGAGTTAAAGTGTCCGTAAAAAAGAGGGGCGGTTTGACATACAAGGAGGAAAAGCATGGACGATAGAAAAAATCAGAACCGGGAACCAGAAAAAGGCTCCGGGGGAGGACCGAAAAACAGACAGACGATACTCATTATCCTGATCTGCCTCCTCGTCAGCCTGATGGTGATGGGACTTCTGAACAATGCCCTTGGGGGAATTACTTCCGAGGATCTTGACTATAGCAAATTCCTGGACATGGTAAACAACGATGGAGTGCAGGAAGTTGTCTTGAAATCGGGAACACTGACCGTAACGCCGAAAGACCAGAAATCGGAGGGAATCACCTATCAGGTAACGATGATGGGAGATGAGCAGGAGCTGGTCGATCTGTTACAGGAGAAAGGCATTACGTACCACAAAGATCCGCCGGATTCTACCGGAACGATCATTTACACATTGCTGACCGTCATTCTGCCGGTTGTGATGCTTGTCGCTGTCATGGTATGGGTGATGCGCAGCATGAACAAAGGCGGCGGAGTCATGGGCGTAGGAAAGAGCAGAGCAAAGGCCTACGTACAGAAAGAAACCGGCGTGACATTCCGCGATGTTGCGGGACAGGACGAGGCAAAAGAATCGCTCCAGGAGGTTGTGGATTTCCTGCATAACCCTGGAAAATACACGACAATCGGTGCAAAACTTCCGAAAGGAGCGCTTCTTGTAGGCCCTCCTGGAACCGGAAAAACACTGCTTGCCAAAGCCGTAGCCGGTGAGGCGCACGTACCGTTTTTCTCGATGTCCGCTTCGGAATTTGTCGAGATGTTCGTCGGTGTCGGTGCATCGCGTGTGCGTGACCTGTTTGAGGAAGCAAAGAAAAACGCACCGTGCATCATCTTTATCGATGAGATCGATGCGATCGGAAAGAGCCGTGACAACAGCTACAACAGCAACGACGAGCGGGAGCAGACGTTAAACCAGCTCCTCGCCGAGATGGACGGATTCGACAGCTCCAAGGGTATTCTGATCCTTGCGGCCACAAACCGCCCGGAGGTTCTTGACCCGGCGCTGCTGCGTCCAGGCCGTTTTGACCGCCGGATTATCGTAGAAAGACCGGACCTGAAAGGCCGTGTGGAAATCCTGAAAGTACACGCCAAGAACGTATCGCTCGATGAGACGGTTGATCTCGACGGCATCGCACTTGCGACATCGGGAGCCGTTGGTTCTGATCTTGCAAATATGATCAACGAGGCAGCGATTCTTGCGGTCAAGAACGGAAGAAAAGCCGTTTCCCAGAAGGATCTTCTCGAGGCAGTCGAGGTTGTCCTCGTCGGAAAAGAGAAGAAGGACCGCATCTTAAGCCAGGAAGAGCGAAAGATCGTTTCCTACCACGAGGTAGGCCACGCACTTGTTACTGCACTGCAGAAGGATTCCGAGCCGGTACAGAAAATCACGATTGTGCCGCGTACGATGGGTGCGCTCGGCTACGTCATGCAGGTGCCGGAGGAGGAGAAATACCTCAACACGAAGAGCGAACTCGAGGCGATGATCGTCGAGTGCCTCGGTGGAAGAGCGGCAGAGGAGATCGTATTCGGCAATGTGACAACGGGAGCTTCGAATGATATCGAGAAAGCGACGAAGATTGTCCGCGCGATGATCACGCAGTACGGTATGTCGGAGAAATTCGGTCTGATCGGTCTTGCGACCCAGCAGAATCAGTACCTCGACGGAAGAATGGTCTTAAACTGCGGCGATGCCACAGCAACCGAAATCGACCACGAGGTCATGAAGATTTTGAAAGAGTCGTATGAGCAGGCAAAAGAACTTCTGGCAGCTAACCGCGATGCGATGGATGAAATCGCAGCTTACCTGATCCAGAAAGAGACGATCACCGGAAAAGAATTTATGGAGATTTTTCATCAGGTGATTGCAAAACGGAATGGAAACGCGGAAGAAGCGGTTGAAAATCCAGAAATATAAAAAGAAAGCGAAAAGGCCCGGCGGGAGCAGAGAAAACGATCTCTGCACGCTGGGCATTTTCAACATTACAGTCCCAAAAAGAGGAGGGTCATATGGCGTTTGATATCCAGGAAGAACTGAAAAAACTGCCGGGGAAACCCGGCGTCTATCTGATGCACGACGCGGACGATACAATTATCTACGTAGGAAAGGCGATTTCGCTGAAAAACCGTGTCCGCCAGTATTTCCAGACGAGCCGCAACAAAGGGCCGAAGATTGAGCGGATGGTCACGCATATCGCCCGTTTTGAGTATATTGTGACGGATTCCGAACTGGAGGCGCTCGTGCTGGAGTGCAACCTTATCAAAGAGCACCGTCCGAAATACAATACGATGCTGAAAGATGACAAGGCGTACCCGTACATTAAGGTGACCGTGAACGAGGATTTTCCACGCATTCTGTTTTCCCATCAGATGAAGAAGGACAAGGCGAAATATTTCGGCCCGTACACGAGCGCCGGAGCTGTGAAAGATACGATCGAACTGTTGCGGAAGCTGTACGATATCCGTTCCTGCAATAAGAGCCTGCCAAAGGAGATCGGCAAGGACCGCCCGTGTCTTTACTATCACATCCACCAGTGTAAGGCACCGTGCCAGGGATACATTTCCAAAGAAGAGTACGGCGAGCAGATCAAAAAGGCGATCAGTTTTCTGAATGGAAATTACAATGACATGATCAAAGAGCTGACTGGAAAAATGACGGAGGCGGCTGAGGAGATGCGGTTCGAGCAGGCGGCGGAGTACCGTGATCTGATCGACAGCGTGCGCAGGATCGGCGAGCGGCAGAAGATTACGAACAGTAACGGCGAGGACAAAGATGTCATTGCGCTTGCGATGGACAAAGAGGATGCGGTGGCGCAGGTCTTCTTTATCCGGAACGGAAAGCTGATCGGGCGGGAGCATTATTATCTGCGGATCGGCGAGGAGGAGCAGAAAAGCGAGGTGCTGCTCACGTTTATGAAACAGTTCTATTCCGGCACGCCGTTCATCCCGCGGGAAATCATGATTTCGAGGAGATTGCCGAGCAGGAGCTGATGGAAGAGTATTTAAGCAGCAAACGGGGCCAGAAGGTCCGCATCCGCGTGCCGAAAAAGGGCAGCAAGGAAAAAATGGTGGAACTGGCAGAGCGGAACGCACAGATCGTTCTCGACCAGGACCGCGAGCGGATCAAGCGGGAAGAGGGTCGGACGGTCGGTGCCGTAAAAGAGATCGCCAGATGGCTGAACCTACCGTCGATCGACCGCATCGAGGCGTACGATATCTCCAATATCAGCGGTTTCCAGTCGGTCGGCTCAATGATCGTCTACGAGAAAGGAAAGCCAAAGCGCGCCGATTACCGAAAATTCAAGATCAAATCCGTCGAGGGACCGAACGATTACGCCAGTATGAAAGAGGTCTTAAGCCGCCGTTTTCTGCGCGGCATCCAGGAGGACAGCGGTTTCGAGCGGCTGCCGGACCTGATCATGATGGACGGCGGACGCGGCCAGGTTAACATTGCGCTTGAGGTGCTTGAAGAAATGGATCTTGCGATTCCGGTCTGCGGTATGGTAAAGGACGACAAGCACCGCACGAGGGGGCTGTATTTCCGAAACGTGGAAATCCCGATCGACCGGAACAGCGAGGGCTTCAAACTGATCACACGCGTGCAGGACGAGGCGCACCGCTTTGCAATCGAATACCACCGCCTGCTGCGGAGCAAGGGTCAGGTCCACTCGATTCTCGACGACATCCCGGGCATCGGGCCGACAAGAAGGAAAGAACTGATGCGCCACTTTCAGGGAATTGATGATATCAAGGCGGCAACCGTGGAAGAACTTTCCGGACTTCCGGGCATGAATAAAAAGGCGGCGGAGCAGGTCTACACATTCTTTCACGCACCTGCACAGGAGGAAAATGAGGATTCGTCAAAATAGTTAAATTTCTAGGTTGCCCGTGATGCTTTATTGTGCTAAAATCATAGAAGAGACGGATTTAAAAAGACGTCGAATGAAGTCGGAGGACAGGAAAATGAAAGAAATTGAAATGACCAAAATGGTGGAGGAAATGGATCTCCGCAACCTGACACCAGAGGTTGATATGACAGATCTTGTCATTGCCACACCGGATATCAACCGTCCTGCACTGCAGCTGACCGGTTACTATGAGCATTTTGCCAATGAGCGTGTGCAGATCATAGGTTATGTAGAGTTCACGTATCTGCAGCATCTTGAAGAGAGCGAGCGCGTCCGCGCGTTTGAAGAGTTTGTAAGCCGCAAGATCCCATGTGTCATTTTCACCACGAAGATGATTCCGGGACCGGAAATTCTGGAGCTGTGCAATCGTTATCAGGTACCGGCCTTTGCGGTAGACAAATCGACTTCCGTTTTCATGGCTGAAATCATCCGCTGGCTGAATGTCCAGCTTGCCCCGATGATCTCCATCCACGGCGTGCTGGTCGATGTATTCGGCGAGGGCGTTCTGATCATGGGCGAGAGCGGAATCGGAAAGAGCGAGGCTGCACTGGAGCTGATCAAACGAGGCCATCGTCTCGTCAGCGATGATGTGGTTGAAATCAGCCGTGTCAGCGACATTACGCTGGTCGGAACGGCACCGGATATCACGCGTCACTTTATCGAGCTGCGCGGTATCGGTATCATCGACGTCAAGACGCTGTTTGGTGTCGAGAGCGTAAAGGATACCCAGTCTATCGACCTTGTTATCAAGCTTGAAGAGTGGGACAAAGAGAAAGAATACGACCGTCTGGGCCTGGAAGAAGAGTATATTGAGTTCCTTGGAAACAAGGTTGTCTGCCATTCCCTTCCGATCCGTCCGGGCCGTAACCTGGCGATCATCGTAGAAACCGCTGCTGTCAACCACAGACAGAAGAAGATGGGCTACAATGCCGCACAGGAGCTGTACCGCCGTGTACAGGCTAACTTAGTGAAAAAAAGAGAGGAGAAGTAAGAAAATGGCAAACTATGTATTTGGAATCGATGTTGGGGGTACTTCAGTGAAATGCGGAATGTTCCAGACAGACGGAACTCTGTTGGAAAAATGGGAAATCCCGACCCGCACCGAAAACGGCGGAAGCGAAATTCTGCCGGATATCGCAAAAAGCGTAAAAGCAAAAATGGCTGAGAAGGGTATCGCAGCAGATGATGTTGCCGGTGTCGGCATTGACGTACCTGGCCCGGTTAATGACAAAGGTGAGCTTTCCATCGCAGTCAACCTGAACTGGGGATATAAAAATATCGTAAAAGAGCTTTCCGACGAACTCGGCGGAATGGCAGTAAAAGCAGCAAACGACGCAAACGCAGCAGCTCTCGGTGAGATGTGGGCAGGCGGCGGAAAGGGAAGCAAGAACCTGGTTATGGTTACCCTTGGAACCGGTGTCGGCGGCGGAATCATCGTGGACGGCAAGATCGTAGCAGGTGCTCACGGCGCAGGCGGCGAGGTTGGTCATGCATGTGTTGAGCCGGAAGAAGAAGCGGTCTGCAACTGCGGAAACCACGGATGCCTCGAGCAGATGACATCTGCAACCGGTATCGTTCGTCTGGCAAAGAAATATCTGGCATCCCATGATACTCCGTCTTCTTTAAGAGAAAGAGGAGAGTCCATCAGTGCAAAAGCTGTCTTTGATGCATTAAAAGAAGGCGATGCAGCAGCAGAAGCAATCGTTCAGGAGTTCTCCGAGTACCTCGGAAGAGCACTTGCAGTATTCGCATGCGTTGTTGACCCGGAAGTTATCGTAGTCGGCGGCGGTGTATCCAAAGCAGGCCAGATCCTGATCGACGGCGTAGCTAAATACTACCGTGAAGCAGCATTCATCGCATGCAAAGATACCCCGATCGTACTCGCTTCCCTTGGAAACGATGCTGGTATCTACGGCGCAGCAAAAATGCTGATTGACTAATTGATTCAGATGGAAAAAGAAGTATAGAAAAACCCGGTCCTGCTGGCATATGCCAGAGGGCCGGTTTTTTGTGTATAGACTGACTGAAAAGTTATTCGGAAGAGCCGCTCTCTTCGGACTGCGGCTGTACTTCCGATATCTCCGCCGGGGTATCCGGTTCTGACGGTGCATCAGGGGTCTCCGGTGTGTCAGGAGTCTCCGGTGTGTCAGGAGTCTCCGGTGTATTAGAAGGCGGATCGGCAGGTGTTTCGGGCGGAGCCGGAGTTTCCTGCGGTGCCTCCGTCGGTGTCGGGGTTGCCTGCGGAGTTGATGCTGCAGAAGGGGTTCTGGTCGGCGTCGGTGTTGAGGCCGGCGCGGTGTAGTGGCCCTTGCAACGCTCGGTCGCAGATCGGATACCGCAAAGTATTCGGTGATGGACGGGCAGCTTGAGCGGGCGAGCAGGCCGGTCTTCGTACAGATCGTTGCCTCCTGTACTGTTGCGGAAGTTTCGAAATCCATATCGCAAGGCCTCGTGGATTTCATTCATGACCTTTGCCCAGAGACGTTTGTGGAATTCACGGTCGCTCTCCGGAAACTCCGCGTGTGTATCATACGTTGCCCAGATGGCAGCGGTATAATATGGTGTAAAGCCTGCAAAGACGAGATCCTTGGCCTCATTCGTCGTACCGGTTTTTCCGGCTGCGTGCATATTGTCGAGGCGGGCGCAACACCGGTACCTTTTTCCAGAACATCCTCCATGACATTGGTGAGGAGGGAGGCAGTGCTTGCCTTGAAGACCTGCGTTGCCTTGTTTTCTGTGTTGTCAATTAAAACATTTCCCTTGCTGTCGGTAACCTTTGTGTAGAACACCGGCTTGCGGTACTGGCCGCCGTCTGCGATTGCCGCGTAGGCTGCCGTCAGTTCGAGATCACTGACACCGTAGGTGATACCGCCGAGAGCCAGCGGCTGGATCACATCGTATTCCTCGGAGAGTTTGGAAAAACCAAGCTTCTTCAGATAATCAAAGCCGACCTTCGGCGTAAGCTCGGTCAGTACCTTGACGGCCGGGATATTGATGGAATTGATGATCGCCTGGCGGACGGTAACATCACCATGGTAAGTAAGATCCGAGTTCTGCAGCGGTGTGCCGTCACTGTAGTTGAACGGCTCATCCTTAATTACCGTAGCGAGTGTAATCTTTCCAAGGTCGAGCGCCGGTCCGTACGCGGAAAGAATCTTGAACGTGGAACCCGGCTGGGAATAATTATCGGTTGCGCGGTTGAAGGTAAGACTTGCTGTTTTTTCGCCGCGTCCGCCGACGATGGCTTTCACGTAACCGGTGCGCTGGTCCATAACGGTCATGCACGCCTGCGGCTGCGGGGTGAAGCTGCTGCGCTCGGCAACAATCGTATCGCCCTCCTGCATGATAGCGGCTTTGTACTGGTCGATATAGCTCTGTGCCTCCTCCTGGGAGTCAAAGAGCAGATCGAAATTCGGATCGCTGTTGCGGAAGTAGAGCTGCAGCATCTCTTTGCTGTAGTTCTGTACCTCGCCGTCTGCCTGCTCTACGGTGAGCGCCCAGTCGAGACCGATCTGCGTGTTCGCCGGGAAGTTCTCCGGATTCTGGAATTCCGTATCGAGAATCGACTGCATGTAGGAATCCTGTGTGGTATAGATTTTGAGGCCGCCGCTGTAGACAACGTTCTTTGCCTGCACTTCGGTGTAGCCTTTCTGTACCATCAGATCGTTGATCAGGTTGGTGATGACTTCATCGATAAAGTAGGAGTACGGCGCGCTCTCCGCCTGGGACTGCGTGTGCATGGCGATGCGGTCGTAAACATTGTCGTTCATGGCAATGGTGTATTCTTCTTCGGTGATGTAGCCCTGCTCTTTCATGTTGTTCAGGATCTTGTCGCGGCGCTGCTGGTTTTTCTCCGGGTGGTTTTTCGGATTATATGCCGTCGGCGCCTTTGGAATTGCGGCAAGAACGGCGCATTCAGAGAGCGTCAGATCTTTTGCATCCTTTCCGAAATACGTCTGCGCTGCCGTCTGGACACCGTAGCAGCCGGAACCTAAGTTGATCGTATTCAGATAATTTTCCAGAATAACGTCTTTGGCGTTTTCACCCTCTGCGGTCAGTGTTTTTTCCAGCTTCAGCGCCAGGTACTGTTCCTGGATCTTCCGCTTGAAGCTCTGCATCCGCGTCTCTTCCATCCAGTCAGTGAAAACATTGTTTTTTAAGAGCTGCTGTGTGATCGTGCTGGCGCCCTCGGTAAAATGAAAGCGTGGCTGACGCCGACAACGAAAGCACGGATGATACCGCTCGGATCGATGCCGTTGTGCTCATAAAAACGGGCATCCTCAACCGCGACGATCGCGTGCTGCATATCGAGCGGAATCTCCTCAATCGAAATCGAGACACGGTTTCCCTGAGCCCCGGTCAGCTTCTGTACCTGGTTGCCGTCAGCATCGTAGATAAACGACGCGTTGCCGAGCGGCATGATATTTGCCTCCGAGATATCAGGGGCACTGTCAATCACGCCGCGGACAGCGCCGATCACAAGCCCGGCACCGCAGACGAGAACGACAAGAAGAAGACAGAACGCGATGCGCAGCGCCGTCACGCCGGCCGTCTTTTCAATCTTTCCGTAATGGGACCGCAGATCTTCACGTTTGTCTTCCAGATGACTTTTTCCAAAGTGCATATAGAAAATCCTCCTTATGTCATGTTCCTGCAAAACTGATTCAGTTCAGTAATCAATGGTGTTCCTGCCCTGCAAAAAGCAGGGTATACTTATTTTTATTATACCAAACAAAGGGCTGGAATAAAAGTATTTCTGAAAAGAATGCTGATTTTTCAGAAATGATATGGTAAGATAGGTACATATTTGGGTGAAGGAGTAAGGACATATGATCGATCAGTTTCGGACGGTTTACCGGGGTGGAACCGGGGAAATCGTGGAGAAGAAATCACGTTTTATTGCGACGGTGCGTCTGGTGGAATCTGAGGAGGAGGCACTTTCCTGCCTGGAAGCTCTGCGGAAAAAATACTGGGATGCGCGGCATAACTGTTTTGTGTATATTATTGGAGAAAATCAGGAGACGGTGCGCTGCAGCGACGACGGGGAGCCTTCCGGCACGGCAGGCGGCCGATGCTCGATGTGGTACAGGGAGCAGGCTCCGCAATGTGCTTGTTGTGGTGACGCGGTATTTCGGCGGTACGCTGCTGGGAACGGGCGGCCTGGTGCGCGCGTACTCGCAGGCGGTGCAGGAGGGGCTGGCAAACAGTGTTCTGATTGACGAGATCTGCGGCGTGCGGCTGTTGATTGAGACGGATTACAACGGCATCGGTAAAATCCAGTATCTGCTCGGCCAGCGGGGGATTCCGATTCTGGAATCCGAGTACACCGATCAGGTGAAAATCCGCGTTCTCGTTCCGAAAACGGAGGTGGACCGTCTCTGCGCGGAGATTACCGAGGGGACGAACGGAAAGGCAAAACTGGAAAAAGAAGAGGAGCTGTACTTTGCGCAGAACGACGGAGAGCTGATCTTCGGGGATGAGCTGACGCAGTATAAGAATCTGGAGGCAGAAGAATTAGGATAAAGGAGGATGCGACATGAGGTTTCCGGAAAATCTGAAAAAGGGCGGAACGATCGGCTTTGTGGCACCATCGTTTGGATGCACAACAGAGCCATACAAGTCCGCGTTTGCAAATGCACAGAAAAAATGGAAAGAGATGGGATATCAGCTGGATCTTGGGCCAAACTGCTATGCAGAGCACGGCATCGGAATCAGCGCGGCACCGGAGGAGTGCGGAAAAGAGCTGACGGAATATTATGTCAGTGAGAAGAATGACTGTCTGATTTCCTGCGGCGGCGGAGAGCTGATGTGCGAGGATCTCGATTACGTGGATTTTGAAAAGATCAGAAAGGCACCGGCGAAATGGTATCTCGGCTATTCTGACAATACGCATTTTACGTATCTTCTGCCGACCATCTGCGATACGGCGGCTGTTTACGGTCCGTGTGCGAGTGATTTCGGCATGGAGCCGTGGCATAAATCCGTAGCGGATGCGTTTGGCGTACTGACGGGAGAAGTGCGTACCGTCCGCGGCTATGAGGGATGGGAAAGAGACGATGCGAAGGCAGAAGCGAGGAAAATCCGTATCTGCCGTACCAGATTACAGAACCGCGCGTTCTGCGCCGCTTCCCGGATGCGGACAGTGCATTTGAGGGACGACTCATCGGCGGCTGTCTCGACTGTCTCGTCAATATTCTTGGAACGAAGTACGACGGAACGGTTGATTTTGTGGAAAAATATAAAGAGGACGGTTTTGTCTGGTTTCTGGAAGCGTGCGATCTGAACGTCTTTGCGATCCGCCGCGCAATCTGGCAGATGGAGCACGCCGGCTGGTTCCAATATGTGAAAGGCTTTCTGATTGGCCGCCCGCTGCAGTTCGGACAGAAATTCGGGGAACTCGACCAGTACCGCGCCGTGACGGATCTGCTTGGAAAATACAACGTGCCGATCGTGATGGATCTCGACATCGGACACCTTCATCCGGCGATGCCGCTGATCGTCGGAAGTTATGCGAAGGTGGCCGTGGAAGGAAATGAGATTGAAATTAAGATGGAGTGCCGTTAGAACGCTTTTGAAAAATATTTTCTCGAGCGGCAGGGCAGAGCCTGTGGGAAAATGTTTGCGCGCGTAGAAGAACTATCGGCGCATCCGGCAGATGCCGCGGAGCTTTTTGACATCGAGAATCGTGACCGTGCCGCGGGAGAGTGCGACGATGCCGTCTTTCTCGAACGACTTAAGGTGCGGGAAACGACCTCTCTGGCACTGCCGAGGTTCCGCGCGATCTGTTCGTGCGTGGTGGAGAGCACCGGGGAACCGGTGCGGATGCGTTCATCCTCGAGATATCCGGCAAGGCGCTGGTCAAGCCGCGTAAAGAGAAGCTGGCCCATCGCCCACATGACTTCGGAAAAATGCTCCGTTGTTTCCCGGTAAATGTAGTTTTCAACGTAAATATTCTGATTCAACAGTCTGCGGAACGTGCTGGCCGGAGTGATGAGAACTTTCGTCTCCTCCTCGGCCTCAATCAGAATATCAAAGCTGATTTCCTGCATCGCACAGGAGGCAGACAGCGTGCAGACTTCGCCGGGACCGGTGGTAAACAGGGTAATTTCCCGCTGCTCGCCGGACTGGATAAAGATGCGGAGCTTGCCGGAGAGGACAAGCAGAACGCCGAGACAGTCATCGTCGCAGCTGTAGAGAAAATCGCCGCGCTGATACGTCGTCAGGACGGAAGAGAGCACGAGTGTCTGCTGTTCATCGGTGGTAAGCTTTGAATAAAATGGATAATGCTCCTGAAAACAGGATTCCAGAAAAGATGACATAAATAAAACTCCTTTCGGAAGAAGAACGTTCTTTTGTAAACTACGGCAGCAGCCGTTTCTTCCATGATAGAAAAGAACGGAAAGAAATGCAAGAAAAAACGTATCGGTTTTTGTGCCGATACGTTTTCTTGCATTTCCAATATTACGCTGTTTATTTTACAGAGTTAATCAGTTCTTCCAGCTCCTCATAGGAAACGGCGCCGACGTTTTTCTTTACGAGTTCGCCGTTTTTGAAGAAAGCGAGGGTCGGAACGCTCATGACTTTAAAGGATCTTGCCAGCTCCGGTGCTTCGTCAACGTCTACTTTGTAGAACTGGATCTCCGGCATATCCTCAGCTGCCTCTTCGATGACCGGGGCGAGCATTTTGCACGGTCCGCACCAGGTAGCAAAGAAATCAACAACGGCAACGCCAGGTGTTGCCTGCAGAGCTTTTTCAAAGTTTTCGGATGTAACATGAATTAATGACATAATAGAAGTCCTCCTTTTTTAAAACGGGATTTTTTATTTCCCGGTAAGTGTTTTTCTGTTGTGACTGTAGAATACCACAGCAGAACGGGAAGTTCTGTGACTAAGTCACAAAATGATTTCTTATTTTTTATTTCGGTTCTTTTCCCTGGCGGAAGCATTCGATCATTTCACCGGTCAGACTGATGAGGTTCGGCGTCTCCGGAAGAGAATCGCGGTCAAACCATTCGGCAACGGAGAGTTCCTCGCGGTCGAGGGTAATGGACGGATCGCCGTCCACATCGCAGTAAAATCCGGCGAGCAGCGAGCCGCTGAAGGACCACGGCTGACTCTTATAGTATCTCAGATTTTTGACCTTTAATCCGACTTCTTCCATGACTTCACGGTGCACCGTCTGTTCCAGCGTCTCACCGACCTCGGTATAGCCGGCCACGAGGGCGTACTGGCGGTGGCTGCTGTGGGAAGGTGCGTACTTCGTGAGCAGCAGGCGGTCACCGTCGGTGATGGCAACGATGACGCTCGGGCAAATGACCGGATAGGAGAGTGCGCCGCAGGAAGGGCACTGCATCGCGCGTTCATTTCCAGGCGCATGCATCTTCGTTCCGCAGCGGCCGCAGTAGGTGTGGTCGGTGTACCAGGTGTGGATCTGGTAACCGGTGATACCGGCAAACCCGAGCCATCCCGGAACGGCGCTGCGAAGAATTAGTGTATTTTCGTATTTCCAGATGCCAAATTCCGGAAGCTGCGGACTGCGCAGTTCATAATAGTCCGTCTCATCAATGCGGAACAGAAATTTTGCCTTTTCTTTAATCTCCGGAAAAACAGCTGCAATTTCCGCAATGGAAGGGTAGCGGATCTCAGGATCTTCGAAATTGCACAGAATTGTGTGATGACCGTAAATTAAAACAAGATCCGTATCGTTCGGAACAGAAGGCTGGTAATCTACATAATATTTATGCGGAGCAATGTCCTGAATCATAAGAACTCCTTTCTTTGGTAAAAAAGTTTTTGGAAAAACAAAAAACCGAAATTCCTGTGAAGAAATTTCGGTAATAAAAAGAGCGCGAGACGGGATTCGAACCCGCGACCCCAACCTTGGCAAGGTTGTACTCCACCCCTGAGCCACTCGCGCATATTCATCCTTTAGGATGAAGCGGGTGATGGGAATCGAACCCACGTATCCAGCTTGGAAGGCTGGTGTTCTACCATTGAACTACACCCGCAGATGATTGGCACTGATTTTTTTCTCTGTCTTGTTGACTGCCGTGCCTCACTGACAAAACGTATTCTACAGGAAAGCCGGAGAAAAGTCAACCCCTTTTTTAAAAAAAAT
>ENA-OQCN01000752-OQCN01000752.1-human-gut-metagenome-genome-assembly--contig:-NODE-752-length-17051-cov-2.807079_pt1 | contig 17051 bp, 19 predicted proteins | sample MGYA00242497_ERZ504576 | MGnify/ENA primary metagenome ERZ504576 (study PRJEB26092, sample SAMD00036296) | human gut metagenome | host: Homo sapiens | study: EMG produced TPA metagenomics assembly of... | reverse complement strand
TCGATGATGCTCAGACGTACGTAGCTGTACATCGATCGATGCTCAGACGTACGTGCTGTACTAAATCTGCACGCACACTGTATAAAATTAAGTTTATTGTAATCTCTCCAATGCTTTATTTCCGCCTCTCTTATAAGGTAAAGCGGTCTTATAAGCTCCATTCCCTCATAATTTGTACTATGCAGTTTCGGCATCATAGTCTGCACCTGTCCGCCGTAAAGCATACCCATTAATATGGTTTCTATAACATCGTCATAATGATGTCCGAGTGCAATTTTATTACAGCCAAGTTCCTTAGCCTTTTTGTAGAGGTATCCTCTTCTCATTCTTGCACAGAGATAACACGGATACTTTTCCACATTATATACCGACTCAAAAATCTGTGTTTCAAAAACCGTAATCGGAATATTCAGCTTTCTTGCGTTGTTCTCAATAACATCTCTGTTTTCAACGCTGTATCCCGGGTCCATTACAAGATATACAAGCTCAAACGGAAATTTATTATGCCTTTTAAGTTCCTGAAAAAGTTTTGCCATAAGCATAGAATCTTTGCCGCCCGAAATACATACGGCTATTTTGTCGTTCGGCTTTACAAGTTCATACTCAATTACAGCTTTTGTAAATCTGCCCCATATGGTCTTGCTGAATTTTTTTCTTATACTTTTTTCAACATCTGCCGCATAATCGTCATCGGTAAATTTATCCTTTAGCCAGCCGTAATATCCGTTCACAAGATTTACCGCATCGTAGCCGTCTTCCCGCAACTCTTCTGCAAGAGTATCGCTTATTTGACCGCTTTTGCAGCAAATAATCAATCTCTTATCTTTCGGCAAAATGCTTTTATCATTTTTAATTTTCTCAAGCGGAATATTTACCGAGTTTGGAATATTTCCGTAGTTATAAGAAATCTCATCTCTTATATCAATCACCGTACAAGTGTTTTTATCAAGTCTCTTTAATTCTTCAATAGAAATTTCATATTCTTCTCTGTTCATACTTACCTCTGCTGTTCGTAATATGCTACTATTATACTCCCAAATCCGTCTGCCAGCAATACAATTAACGCAAATAATAAAAAGCTGCACCGATTTTCTGTAAAAACAGGAAACGGTACAGCTTAAATAGTGAATAAAAGGAGTATTTTTAATCACTAATAGCGGCATAAATATCTACTGATAATATTATACAGCTATAAATGACAAAAGTTAACTATAACAGTTTTACATAACGAAATATTATTGATATTTTTCATTCATTGCATTAAAAAATCTGACCCACTCCGATTCGGGAATTTTATTTTTCAGTGAAAATCGCAGTGTTTTATGTATAAAATCATTTTGGTTTATGTAATCGGCAAGATCATAAGCAACCGCCCTTGAATTTTTGCTTTCGGCTGCAAGGTCAAGCATTTCACCGAATTCATCATCATTAAGTTTTAGCGCATCTCTCAATTTCATTAAAACATCATATGACGGCGCAGGTCTTTTGCCTGCTTCAATACTTGACTGATACACATTAGAAATACCGATTATTTCTGCCACATATTTAAGAGAATAGTTACATCTTGCCCTTTTTTCCTTAATGAAATCGCCAAAATTATCGCTCATAACCCTCACCTTTAATACTACAAATTATTCATTGATTTCATAATATAATCTTAGTATAATTATAAAACTCAAACATAATAAATAATATTACTTTTTATTACACAAAATATTAGAAAATGTTTGGTTTTTCGTTTAGTTTTTGTAGTATAATATAATAATGAGGTGATATTGTGAACAAAGTTAACTTACTTATTGTAGAAGATGATAATAATACTGTAGAAGAGTATAAATCTGATATTAAAGGATTTGAAAATTTTTATATTGTCGGCACTACAAACAACTCCTCAAAAGCCGTAGAAATGGTAAAAGAATACTGTCCTCATGCTGTTATTCTCGACTTGGAACTACATCAGGGCAGTGGCAACGGTCTTTTATTTTTAAAAGGGTTGTCTGAACTTGCATTGCCAAACAAGCCTTTTATACTGGTAGTTACCAATAATATCAGTAATGTTACTCATTCCATAGCAAGAAATTTAGGTGCAGACTTTGTAATAACTAAAAATCAAAATGATTTCAGCTGTAAAATGGTACTTGATTTTCTCAACTCAATTGTACAAACAACGCTGACCTCAAATTTCAGTTCACCGAGCGCCGCAAAAGCCGCTGAACGCATAAGCAACAGCGAAATTATAAGAAATAAAATCTCTGTTGAGCTTGATTTAATAGGAATCAGCCCAAAACTTAAGGCAGAAATTACCTTGCAGACGCTATTGAAATCACTTGCAATCAGCGTGTAACCAATCTTTGCAGTATTGTGGCGCAAAAATATAAAAAAACCGATGCAAGTGTTGAGCGTGCAATGCAAACCGCCATAAACCACGCTTGGCGAAACACCGATATTGAAAGTCTTGAACGCTACTATACCACATACATAAATCCGCAAAAAGGCGTTCCCACAGTTATGGAATTTATCTATTATTATTCTTCCAAAATCAAAAAAAGCCTGTAAATTTATCCCGATGTTTATTAGCATCGGGATTTTTTTGCAACAAAAATTTATAAATTCATCATAAAATAACAATTTCTAATTATTATTTTTACATTATGTGATATTTACTCACTGTATTAAAAATAAAGCAATTACAGCAACAAATCAGAATTTTCCCGCAAAAAAGGTACACTTTACTTGTAAAACAAAAGTAAAGGAGGTACTGAAGTATGTGGATGATATTTATGAATTTTTAAAATATATTTTAGGTAGATAATATAGTGACATTATTTAGCTTGTATGATATAATAATATTATCATTATAGTAATACGGAGTTAAATATTATGTCAACAAACATTACGGAACTTTTATATAATTTTGCTACGGAATTTTTTATTAAAGCTCCGACTTTATTTTCATCTGCCTATATTTTTATTAAAACGACAAACATTAAATGCAGCAAATCAAAGTTAGCTTTGCTTTTGACTGCATTTTTTGTCGTCAGTATAATTTCGTCTGTTGTACTTTTATTTGACCACAGTTTGGGATTCTTGGCAAGTTGTATATTGTTTATTGTAACTATCACACTGTTTACTAAAAGCAATATAAAAAATACCGTTTCCATCTCCACTGTTTCAATAGGACTTTCCTATTGCGTTACGATTTATCATTACCTTGATTTTTGCAATTGCATCACACTATATATCGTTAGTTACATACGATTTCTTGAATCCGAAAAGTATTTTTACGATAATTTTTATAGGCATAATACAATTCTTATCAACATTATATATAATGAAAATTAAGAGATTAAAAAACGGTCTTGCCTTTTTCAATAATTCCGATAACTTTGGCATAGGTCTGTTAATATCAGGTTTTATTTTCTTAATCATAGCTCTGCTTGCACAAGACGGCGATGACTACAAATCTATATTTGTATATATGTTTATAGGATTAATAATTTGTTGTATAGGTGCTGTAATTTGGATAAGAACAAACATAACACGGTACTATAAAAGTCGGCTGCAGCAAAAAGCAGACGAACATTTCAATTCGGTTATTGAGGAAAAAGACAGTAATATTGAGGAACTTACAAAATCCAATGCCTTTCTTTCAAAAATAGTGCACCGTGACAACCACCTTATGAGTTCTTTACAATATTCTTTAGAAGAACTTTGCAATTGTAACGATAAACAAAAGGAAAGCAAAATAATCACTGAACTTCTTACTCTTGCAAAAGAAAGAAACGAACTCGTGCAAAAAGAACAGGCAGAAAATAAGGTGCTTGCATCTACGGGAAATTCTGTTATTGACGGCGCTCTGCTTAATATGTATATAAAAGCCTCTGCTCACGAAATTAATTTTGATTTGATAGCAAATACAGATATTAACTACCTTATCAATCATTTTCTTTCGCAAACCGAACTTGAAACCCTGCTTTGCGACCATATAAAAGACGCTGTCATAGCCGTTGAAAGCACAGGCAAAAAAAGCGGAAATATTCTGACATCTGTTTCTTCGGTTGACGGAATATATGAAATTTCCGTAAGCGACAACGGAATTGAATTTGAAACCGATACTTTACAAAAACTCGGTACCGAAAGAGTTACCACTCACAAAGAAAGCGGCGGCAACGGCATAGGTTTTATGACAACTTTTGATACTCTGAAAAATTCAAAGGCAAGTCTTATTATTACCGAATACGAACCCGATAAGCCGTTTACCAAAACCGTTACTTTCAGGTTTGACGGTCAAGGAAACTTTATTATAAAATCTTACAGATGCGAAATTCTCAAAGAAAAAATCATCCGTGAAGATATTTTAATTACTTATAATTAATATTTCGTTTATATGAAGTAATTAAGGCACAGCATTTTCGCTGTGCCTTTTGCATAAAAATCGGCTCACCTAAAGCAAGCAGATTAAAATTATTCTATTGTTCCGCCGCCTACTACTACATCTTCGTCATACAGAACCACTGCCTGACCTTTTGAAATTGCTCTTTGCGGCTTATCAAATACAATGTGCAGTTTGTTATCTGAAAGCTGTTCTACCGTTGCATCCTGTTCAGGCTGATTGTATCTTACCCTTGCTTTTATATGCAAAGGTTTGTCAAGCTTTTCGTAAGCAATAAGATTAATATCTTTTGCGTAAAGCTCTTTTGAAAACAGTCTGTCATTTTCGCAAAGTATAACCTTGTTGTTTGCAATATCCTTTTCCTTGACATACATCGGGTGAGGCAAAGCAAGACCAAGTCCCTTTCTCTGCCCTATCGTATATCTTATAATTCCCTTATGTGTACCGAGAACATTGCCGTTTTCATCAACAAAGTCACCAAAATCATACTTTCTGCCCGTGTACTGCTCAATGAACTTTGCATAATCTCCGTCAGGTACAAAACAAATATCCTGACTGTCATGTTTTTGAGCATTAATAAGGTTATATTTTTCCGCTATTTTTCTTACTTCGTGCTTTGTAAGTTTTCCAAGCGGAAGCAAGGTTCTTGAAAGCTGTCTTTGAGTAAGCGAGTAAAGTACATAACTTTGGTCTTTTGTTACATCGGGGGACTTTCTCAATAAATATCTTTGCAATCCCTCATCATACTCAATGACAGAGTAATGACCTGTAACTACATAATCAAAGTCAAGCTCATCGGCTCTCTGCATAAGCTTTTCAAATTTAATATATCTGTTGCAGTCAATGCAAGGATTAGGCGTACAGCCGTTTTCGTATGCAGAAATAAAACGGTCAATTACATTTTCTTTAAAGCTGTCTTTAAAATTGTAAACATAATAAGGTATTCCGATTTTTCTGCAAACATTTCTCGCATCGTCAATATCATCAACGAACAGCAGGTTTTCTCCTTCTTTTCGCCAATATCCTCGTTATCAAAAAGCTTAAGAGTAATGCCCGTAGCGTCATAGCCCTGCTCCTTTATCAAGCAAGCCGCTACCGAACTGTCAACTCCTCCGCTCATTGCTATTAATGCCCTTTCGGTCATATTATTCTCCTTAACCGCCAAGTCTTATCATCTCGTCAATACATTTCTTTGCGTCTGTAATAGTCTGCTCATCAAGGATAATTTCCTCGCCGCCCTCGCCTTTAAGGCAATTGAACACATCCATAAGAGTGGTAGCTTTCATATTAGGGCAAATGAGCTTTTGTGTAAGAATATGGAATTTTTTTATCGGGACAATCATACTGCAAATGCTCTGCAATACTGATTTCGGTACCGATGATAAATTCCTTTTTATCACTGTTCTTTGCGTAGTTCATAATGCCCGATGTCGAGCCTACATAATCCGCAAGATCAACAACAGCAGGCTGGCACTCCGGATGAACAAGAAGTTCGGCATTTGGGAACTGTGCCTTTGCCTTTTTAACATCTTCCGCTGTAACGCAAGCGTGAATCGGACAACCGCCGTGCAAAAGTTTAAAATTCTTATCCGGAAGCTGACGGCTTACATAATCGCCAAGGTTGCAGTCAGGGATAAAAAGAATATTCTTTTCAGGCATATTGCTTACAATCTTAACGGCAGATGAACTTGTTACACAAACATCACAAATAGTTTTTAAATCTGCTGTGGTATTTATGTATGCAACTACCGCATAATCGGGATACATTTCTTTTACGGAAGAAATCATTTCTTTATCCATCTGGTCAGCCATCTGACAGCCGGCACTCGGCTGAGCAAGATAAACCGTTTTATCGGGTGAAAGAATTTTGCAGGTTTCTGCCATAAAACGAACACCGCACATAAGAATGTTTTTATTTGTAACTTTGCTTGCATCTACACTCAATTTATAGCTGTCGCCTGTAAAATCGGCAATTTCGCAAATTTCTCTTGCCTGATAGCTGTGGGCAAGAATACAAACATCTTTTTCTTTTTTTAACTCAAGAATTTTATTTTGAATTTCAGAAATATTCATACATACATTTCCCTTCATTTTTCCTTTTAAATTTATTATACATTTTTTTGCCTACTATTGCAATAGGTCTTTTTATTTTAAAAATATTGTTTATGTTTAATGGTTAAAAGAATTATAAATTATCACAATTGCTGAAAATTATTTGAATTTTTTGTTCTTTACTTTATACTTTAATTGTGATATAATACTTAATATATACAAGTAGAGGTTATTCTGCTTAATATTTTAATTGGATAATATAAACAGGAGGTTAGTACAATGAAAAAAAGTTGTTTCCCTCGCATTGGCTCTTGTGCTGATGCTTGCAGCGTCTATTCCGGTATTTGCCGCACCAAGTCCTACAGGTACATACACTTATGTAGTAGTTGTTATTCCTACCACAGGCGGCAGCGGTGACTATGAGTTCACTACAGGCATTGATGAGGACGGTAACCAGAATGTTCACCTTACTCCAAAGCCAAAGTCCGGTTATTCTTTTGACCATTGGGTAATTGACGGTCCTTACAGAACCGATCAGCCGCTTACAGATGGAAATCTTGATATTATAATCACAGGTGATATTAAGGTAACTCCTTATTACACAATCAACGGTGAGTCACCTACACAGGCTGTAACAACAGATACTTCTGATAAATCGCCGCAGACCGGTCCTTCAAGCGCAATGCCGTATGTAATAATCGGCTTATCACTTATAGCTGTTGCTGTCAGCGTAACTATTGTTAAGTCAAAGAAATCAAACTAATTTTGCTAATAAAAACAGCTTTCGGTTTTCGAAAGCTGTTTTTTAATGCTTATTATAGTTAAAATTTACAGAAATATTGACACGGTTGTCAATATTTGTTATAATTATTTGATGTGATTTATTATGAAAAAAAATCGAAATAAAATTCTTATCACAATTCTTGTTATTACAATTATTCTGTTAATTCTGTGCGTAATTTACGTTATGTATCAAATGAATACTCAACACAAAGAGCAGGACGATTACAGCAAACTTGCAAGTTCTGTGGCTCCGAGCATAGCCGAAGAAGTTACTTCCCCGTCAATTGACGAAACTCTTGCCGACAATCCTATTATAGATAATCCTATAGATTTTGAGTCGCTGCAATCTCAAAATGACGAAATCTATTCTTGGATATATATTCCCGATACCAACATAAATTACCCTGTTTGCAGGAGTAACACAAACGATAATTTTTACCTGGATCATGATATTTACGGAAATTACAGCTTTTCAGGCTCTATTTATTCACAGTATTGTAATTCTATATATATGCATGACAGGGTAACCGTACTCTACGGCCACAATATGGCAGACGGAAGTATGTTTGCCGATTTATATAAATTTACAAATACGGATTTTTTCAATGACCATGAGTATTTTTACATCTACAGACCTCAGCACAAACTTACCTACCGTATAGTGTCGGTTTATTCATATGACGACCGACATATAATGAATTCGTTTGATTTTGATGACGACAAGGTTTTTCAGGAATACCTTGATTATATTCAAAATCCCAGATCATTCACAAAAGTTGTAAGAGATAATTCGGAGCTGACAATCAATGACAAAATTGTCACGCTAAGCACCTGCCTTAATTCAGGTGACGGACGACTTCTTTTACAGGGGGGTGTTAATAAAAGATGAACTCACAAAATAATAACGAAAACAGCAATAATACGGATACTGCTGATAAAGAAACCAAACCTTACGATAATATTTACAGCAATTCAAATAATCAGCCTTCTCAAACAGGCGAAAGCGCGGCAAGCGATGATGAAAAAGGAAATGTGCAATACGCCGACCGTAGTATAAGAGATGATATTAACGACTATAAGTTTGTTAAATCGTATAAAAGCCACGGTCATCATAAACACCATCACCATCATCATTCAAGCAAAGAAAATTCCGATGATGTATTATTGGTACAAAGCTCACGCCCTGCAAAAGGCAGTTCAAATAAAATAAAGAAAAAAAAGTTTGAGTACAGGCAACGAAAAATATTTGCTGGAATACGACGAACTTGTAAAAAGCAATCACCCTGCGATGGGTTCTAAGGAACAGAAAAAAGCAATTAGAGAAAATCAAAAAAACAAGAAAAGGCGTTTTAAAAAATGGCAGAGAGTAATACTCACAATTATCAGTACAATTCTTGCGCTTGTTCTTGTTGTAAGCGGGCTTTTGGTATGTTTTATTTACAACGGCTCTAAAGAATTGCTTGACAATACAAATATAATTTCGGCTCCGTCAAATGTAGTTGTTCAAAACGGCGGTCAATATGTTGTGTATAACGGACAAACATATGAATTTAACAAGAATATGACAAGTATTCTTTGTATGGGCATCGATAAAGTTCTTTTGACGGTGCAAGTGATATAAAAGGCGAAAACGGTCAAGCCGATGTTCTTATACTTGTTGCTATGGACACCTCGACAGGCGAAACTAAGCTTATTAATATATCAAGAGATACAATGACCGATGTTGCGGTATATTCGGCAAGCGGTTATTATGTGGAAACTGTAAAAGAACAGATTTGTCTTTCATACGCTTACGGCGACGGCAAGGAGTCAAGTTGTGCAAATACGGTTACCGCCGTTGAAAGACTTTTCTACAACATTCCGATTAATTCATACTTTGCGCTTGACCTTGACGGTATATCAGCTCTTAATGATGCCGTAGGCGGAGTTGATGTTGTTTCTCCCGAAACCATAGGCGATTTTAAAGAGGGCGAAAGCTACCATCTTGAAGGTCAGAATGCAGAAGCTTTTGTTCGTTCAAGAGATATGGAAAGCATAGACGCAAACAGCAAGCGTATGCAACGACAGCAGGTATATCTTGATTCATTTATAAATACGGTTCTTGCACAGACTAAAAATGACATTACAACACCTGTAAGCCTGTTTAATGCCTCTGCCCCATACTCATGCACAAACCTGAACCCGTCGAAAATTTGCTATTTATCACAGAATATGCTTAGCCACAACGGTATGAATATGACAATGATTTCCGTACCGGGTGAGCTGAAAAAAGGTGAAGTTTATACCGAGTTTTATGTAAACGAAGACGAGTTTTATAAACTGATTCTTGATACTTATTACAAACCGTATAACGGATAAAGCGAAAGCTGAAGTCGATATAAAAAACGACTTCAGCTTTTTATTTTGAATTGCGTTCTGTCATTCCAACAAAACTCGTAAAACAAATCCCTCATCACGAAAAAATGTGGGAAATATTTGTGGGCTTTGCCCACACCCACGACCTTTTCAAAGGTCGACCAAACTTTTATAATTTGCTTGACAAAGCATTATGCTAAACAAAAATTATAAATCAACACAAAAGCTCCCAATACAAAAATCGGGAGCTTTTAGTTACAGTTATGTATTAAAGTTATTCCTTAGTTTCTGTTTCTGCAGAATATCGCTTGTACAGTGTGGACATTTTGTAGCCTTGATTGAAATTTCGCTCTGACAGAACGGGCAAATCTTTGTTGTGGGTTCTGCCGATTCTTCGGGCTTTTTGCCGATTGCCATAATCTTATTTACTAATTTAACAATAAGGAAAATGACAAATGCCATTATAATAAAGTTAATAACCGCTGTTAAGAACTTACCGTATCCAATCGAAACATCGCCTATTGTAAGCGCATACTGGTCAAAATTCATTCCGCCGAACAAACCGAGAATCGGTGAAATGATATCCGAAGTAAGTGAAGTTACAATTGCCTGAAAAGCAGCACCGATAATAACACCGACTGCAAGGTCAAGCACATTGCCTCTCATAATAAAGGTTTTAAACTCGCCAAAAAACTTTTTCATTTCCTAAACTCCTCTGTTAAGATATTTTTAGCAGTTGCCATAACCGCAAAAATACAGAATAATGCAGGACAAACACTTTCCCACTAATAATAGTGGGAAAATTTTTTGATTGAGTTAATAAACTGAATTATAAAACAGCCTTATGGAATTTCTTTTTGCCTTTTTTAATTACAACATAGCCTTTTTCAAAAGCAGACTTAGGAACATTTGCATATACATCTGTTACCTTTTCATCATCAACGGCAACACCGCCCTGCTGAATAAGGCGTCTGCCCTCACCCTTTGACGGAATAAGCGCACACTTTGTAAGAAGATCAAGAATTGCGATACCGTCACCTGTAAAGTCAGCGTCCGTAAGCTCTGTAGAAGGCATATTGTCTGTATTTGCACCGCTGCCAAACAAAGCTCTTGCAGCCTCCTGTGCCTTGTCTGCCTCTTCCTTGCCGTGAATAAGATTTGTTACCTCATATGCAAGAATCTCCTTAGCCTTGTTAAGCTCACTGCCCTCAAGTTTAGCAAGCTCATCAATCTGCTCAAGCGGTAAAAATGTAAGCATCTTTAAGCACTTGATTACATCTTCGTCGGCTACATTTCTCCAATACTGGTAGAAATCGTAAGGACTTGTCTTTTCGGCTGAAAGCCATACAGCGCCGGACTGGGTTTTGCCCATCTTCTTACCCTCGGAATTAAGAAGAAGATTAATAGTCATAGCGTATGCGTCCTTACCGAGTTTTCTTCTGATAAGCTCTGTACCGCCGAGCATATTGCTCCACTGGTCGTCACCGCCGAACTGCATATTACAACCGTACTTCTTATAGAGAGCATAGAAATCGTAGCTCTGCATAATCATATAGTTAAACTCAAGGAAACTTAGTCCTTTTTCCATTCTCTGCTTGTAGCACTCTGCTCTTAACATATTATTTACAGAGAAGCAAGCACCGACTTCACGCAAAACATCAACATAGTTGAGGTCGAGCAGCCAATCGGCATTGTTTACCATAAGTGCCTTACCGTCTGAAAAGTCGATAAAACGCTCCATTTGCTTTTTAAAGCAATCAACATTGTGCTGTATAGTTTCTGTAGTCATCATTTGACGCATATCTGTTCTGCCTGACGGGTCACCGATCATAGCTGTACCGCCGCCGATAAGAGCAATCGGCTTGTTGCCTGCCATCTGTAAGCGTTTCATAAGACAAAGTGCCATAAAGTGACCTACATGTAAGCTGTCAGCAGTAGGGTCAAAACCGATATAAAATACAGCTTTACCGTTGTTGACAAGCTCTTTGATTTCTTCTTCATCTGTAACCTGAGCGATAAGACCTCTGGCTACTAATTCCTCATAAACTCCCATTTTATTATAAAATCCTTTCTGATTTTGTTTTCATTTGTTAATTATAAATCAAAATTTACAATAGGTCAATACCTAAACTTACATATAAGAACAGGGCTTTGACGGTTTGCATTTACAGTTAATTTATTTCTTTTTTCTTCTGTATTTTGCAAACTTATCTTTTGTCTGTTTTCCGTTTCTGTTACGGGAATTGTTTTTATTTGAATTGTAAGAAGACTTCTGACCTTTATTATTTCCCTTATAATTATTTTGATTACTCATTGGCTGAACAAGACATTTTGAATCATAACCTATCAAATCTTTTCTGCCTGCTTTTATAAGTGCTTTAATTACTTTCTGTTTGTTTTCGGGAATAAAGTATTGCAAAAGTGCTCTTTGCATTGACTTTTCTTCCTCTGTTTTCGGTACATAAACCTCTTTCATTGTATAAGGGTCTATGCCTGTATAAAACATACAGGTCGAAATTGTACCCGGAGTCGGATAAAAGTCCTGCACCTGCTTTGGATGTATATTCTCCCTCTTACAGAACAGCGCAAGTTCCACCGCATCTTTCAAAGTAGAACCCGGATGCGAACTCATAAGATAAGGCACGATGTATTGATCTTTGTTCATCTGCCCTGTCAGCTTATAAAACTTATCGCAAAACTTTTTATAGGTTTCAATATGCGGTTTACCCATTCTGTCAAGTACCGCCGCCGAGCAATGCTCAGGGGCAACTCTCAGCTGACCGCTTATGTGATACTTTACAAGCTCTTCAAAAAATTCGTCACTCTGATCTTCCATAAGATAATCAAAACGAATACCGCTGCGAATAAATACTTTTTTAATGCCGTCAAGTTTTCTCAATTCTCGCAAAATATCAAGATACTCCGTATGCGACACCTGCATATTAGGGCAAGGAGTCGGAGCAAGACACTTTCTGCTTTTACAAAGTCCCGCCTTTTTCTGTTTTTCGCAGGACGGCAGACGGAAGTTGGCTGTAGGGCCGCCCACATCACTTATATATCCTTTAAATCTCTTATCGTTAAGAAAAGACTTTGCCTCGTCAATAACGCTTTGTTTACTTCTTACCGTTACCGCTCTTCCCTGATGAAACGCAAGCGAACAGAAATTACAAGCGCCAAAGCAACCACGGTTATGCGTAATTGAGAAAAGTACCTCCTGAATACCCGGTACACCGCCGAGTTTTTCGTAACACTGCGGATACCATCTTTCATACGGTAACGAATACACATAATCAAGCTGTTTTGTGTCAAGCGGCTGCATAGGCGGATTCTGAATTAAAATAAAGTTGCCGTGGCGCTGAATAAGAGTTTTGCCTCTTACCGCATCTGCCTCTTCGAGCTCTTTTCTGGCAGCAATTGCATAGTCCTTTTTGCTCTCACAAACTCTTTCGTAACTCGGCAGTTCCACAACGGTTTTCGGAACATAATCGCTTGTCTTTACAGCGTAGCAAATACCACGGATGTCATACAAAGCCTCTACGGGATAACCCTCCGACAAGCGCTTTGCCATTTCAATAGTTTGCAGCTCGCCCATTCCGTAAGAAATAATATCTGCTTTACTGTCAAAAAGTACAGACGGCATTACGGTGTTTTTCCAATAATCATAATGAGCAAATCTTCTTAGCGAGGCTTCAAGTCCGCCGATAATTATTACCGAATCGGGATAAAGTCTGCGGATTATATTTGAATAAACAGTTACAGCTCTGTCAGGACGCTTGCCGTTTTTACCGCCTGCCGTATAAGCGTCATCACTTCGCTTACGCTTTGCAACGGTATAATGTGCAACCATACTGTCTATATTGCCTGCCGTAACAAAAAATCCGAGCCTCGGTTTGCCAAACTGTAAAAAGTCGGCGTCATTTTTCCAATCAGGCTGAGAAAGGACTGCAACCTTATAGCCACAATCCTCAAGCACTCTTGTAATTATGGCAGCACCAAAAGACGGGTGGTCAACATAACTGTCGCCCATTACATATACAAAGTCAACTTCGTCCCATCCACGGGCTTTAACCTCTTTTATATTCATCGGTAAAAATGCCATAATATCACCTATATAATTTATTCATCGTCACTGCCCACAATATTACGGTGTTCAAGCCATTCATTATAGGTCATAAGTACATCTCTCGGTTTTGAACCCTGATGAGGGCCTACAACACCCATCTGCTCCATATCGTCTATCATTCTGCCGGCTCTTGCATAGCCTACCTTGAGTCTGCGCTGAAGAAGTGAAGTAGATGCCTGTCCTGCTTCAATTACGCATTTAATTGCGTCTTCCATTTTTGAGTCAATTTCAATATCATCGCCGCCTCTGTCATCGCCCTTTTTACCCTGAGTAATTTCTTCTGCGGCAATTCTCTTGATTTTTTCTTCAATCTCCGCATTATATTGAGCGGAAGAAGATTTTTTAATATAATTTGTTACACCCTCAATTTCCTCATCGGAAGCATAGCAACCCTGCACACGCATTGGTTTTGGCGCACCTACAGGCAGGAAAAGCATATCGCCTCTGCCTATGAGTTTTTCTGCACCGCTGAAATCAAGGATAGTTCTTGAATCAATATTTGAACTTACTTTAAGCGCAATACGGCTTGGAATATTTGCCTTGATAAGACCTGTAATTACATTTACCGTAGGTCGTTGCGTTGCAACAAGCAAATGCATACCTGCGGCTCTTGCTTTTTGAGCAAGTCGGGCAATGTACTCTTCCACCTCACTCGGAGCTGCATCATAAGGTCGGCAAGCTCATCAATTGCAATTACAATTCTCGGCATTTTTTCCTTTGGTACGGGTAAACCGTTTCTCTCAAGTACAGGCTGAACAAGCTCGCCGTCTTCATTTTCTACAGGCGGATTTTCTGCCATATACTTAAGATTTTCTTCTATAAGCTCATTGTATGCGTCAATATTTTTACAGTAGTATTCCGAAAGAATCTTATATCTCTGCTCCATTTCGGAAACCGCCCATCCAAGTGCACCCGCCGCTTTCTTAGCGTCGGTTACTACAGGAATAAGCAAATGCGGAATACTTCTGTACTTTGTAAATTCAACCATTTTGGGGTCAACAAGCAAAAGTTTTACTTCGTCGGGTGTAGCTTTGTAAAGGATACTCATAAGAATTGAGTTTACACAAACAGATTTACCCGAACCAGTTGTACCTGCAATAAGCAAGTGAGTAAGTTTTGACAGGTCGGTAACCACAATTTCACCCGAAATATCTTTACCGAGTACGCAGGTAAGTTTACTCTTTCCTCTTCTGAATTCATCGGAGTCAATCAACTCACGCATAGTAACCATACTTACAACCTTGTTCGGTACTTCAATACCGACTGCGGCTTTGCCCGGAATAGGAGCTTCGATTCTTACTCCGTTTGCGGCAAGGTTAAGTGCAATATCGTCTGAAAGGTTTGTAATCTTGCTTATCTTTACACCCGGAGCAGGTGAAAGTTCATATCTTGTAACAGACGGACCACGGCAAATATTTACTATAGATGCTTTTACATTAAAGCTGTCGAGCGTATCAATGAGTTTTTTCGCATTGTTATGCATTTCTTCCGCAGCATTTTTATCGTTATTGTTTTCTGAAATACTTAACAGCTGAATAGGCGGAAAATGATACTCGGGCTTTTCTTCTTTTTCTCTGATTTCAACAGGAGAATAGCTTGCATTTTCAAGTTCTTCTTCAAAGCTGTTTTCTTCGTTATGTCTGTTCTCTTCGTATGACGGAACCGGCTCGGGTTCTGTTTCTGCTTTATGATTCTTTTCATCAAAGTTTTTGCTTGCTCTGTTGATTATGTCCATCAAATCGTCAGAAACATTTTCATTTTCGTTATGTTCATTCTGTATGATTTCTTCTTCGTATTCTTCGCCGTATACTTCCTTTTCGGGACTTTCATAAAACTGCGGCTCTTCAACTTCATCTGCAACTTTGACGCATCTTTAACATCTGCTTTGTAGTCGCAGTCAACCTCAAGTTTTCTGTTAAGCTTTGTTTTGTTATCATCGTGAGTGTTTTCATCAAGAGGAATATCAATGCCGCTCCTCTTGCCTCTGCGTTTTTTCTTTTGAGGAGAAACTATGGTTTTGTCATTCTCTCCTCCTGCAATAAACATCTCACGCTGTGCCTCTTCCGCCTCACGCTCGGCAATGTACTCACGCCTTACCCTTGCTTTTTCTTCGCTCTTGTGCTTTACATATGTAACACCTTGCTCAACCTTTGATGCGGCAGCTTCTGCAATATCATTGATTGAAAGATTTGTAATGCCGAAAATAACGGCAAGCAATACAAGAATACAAATCAATACCGTCGGAACATTTCCGATTAACGATGCCATAGGATAACCAAGCAATCCTCCGATAAAACCGGCGCCGAATGTAAAGTAAGATTCACTTTTGAAAATATCGAGATAAAGTTCGCCTGCACAGGCAAGATAACCTTTTTCCGAATGAGGAGTGCCTGTTGCAACATAAATCAATGCTCCTATCAGCAAAACAATAAGTATGCAGAGTGCTACCTTACTTTTAAAATGCTGTATTTGCTTTTCCTTGTCCGTAATAATTGCCATATACATAAGAAAGACGGGAACAAGAAATGTTGCAAAGCCAAATACTCCAAAAAGTGCGGAACGAACCGTACTCCATAAATTTACGCTCTGAACAAATATTAAAATTACAAAAAACAGTGATAAAGCACCAAGGATAATTGCTCTTATCCTTGGTGTCAGCAAAGGTTGCGATTCAGGTATCGGTTGACTTTTTTTAGCGCTTTTTGCTTTTGAGGAGGTTGATTTACCTGAAGTTTTCTTTTTGGTTGTCTTTTTCTGGTTTGCCAATTTATACTACCTCCGCTAAAAGCATTATTGAATCATTGCACCGGTAAAGACATTTGCTCCTGTGTTCATTTCAATGCAGGAAATAACAAGGAATACTATACCTACAAGTGCAGTATATACTACGAAAATTATCATTTTGTCGGTCTTTAAGAACCATTTGAAAATAAGAATTGCAAAGTAGCCTACAATTGCAGAAACTACCATACCAACTATAATTACCACAGGGTCAATCGAAATACCCTCAGGGCTTTTAATAGCGTCTACACCCTCAAGAAGAGCTGCCGCAAGAATTGACGGAACACCAAGCACAAATGTGTAATCAAGTGCTTTCTGCTTGTTTATGCCTCTCATCTCACCGACTGCAAGAGTTGAACCGAACGGGAAATACCTGGGAAAATTGCAGCAACAAACTGCATAAGACCTACGCATACAGCGTCAAGAACATTAAAGCTCTCTTTGCCTGCCGAATTTTCGCTGTGCTTTACATTTTTTAAATGCTTAAAACCTGCGTTTGAACCGATAGTTCTCTTGTTGCAGATAATACCGACAGTAAGCAAAATACTTGTAATCATCAGAGAA
>ENA-OQCN01000751-OQCN01000751.1-human-gut-metagenome-genome-assembly--contig:-NODE-751-length-17053-cov-2.679546_pt1 | contig 17053 bp, 23 predicted proteins | sample MGYA00242497_ERZ504576 | MGnify/ENA primary metagenome ERZ504576 (study PRJEB26092, sample SAMD00036296) | human gut metagenome | host: Homo sapiens | study: EMG produced TPA metagenomics assembly of... | reverse complement strand
GTGAAAAAAGAATATCCGTCAGCACATTTTGGGGGATACGGTTAGAGGACGGACAACTATCCGTCTTGGTCGCCCCGCCGTTTAAGCAGAAATATCCATCTATCCGCATCCTGCTGCCATCTGCATAGTGCTTCACATAGCTGTGTCTTGTCATTTTCCGCCCGCATACGCCGCAGTACAGCACCTTGTCAAAAATATTTTCTCCGATTGGGCAGCCTTTCGTTGGATGAGCGTGGCTCTTTGTCTGCTCCCGCAGTTTCCTCCTTACTCTGGCCGCCTCCTTCATAATCTCTGGCGTGATTAACGGCTCATGGGCTTCTTCCTTTACCACCCAGTCATTTTCCGGCTTATGAATGCGGTTATTTTCATCCCTTGCAGTAATGCTGGTCTTTCCCTGTACCAGCCTGCCGGAGTAAGTGTCACTTTTAATAATTCGCTCCACACTGCCTTTATCCCAGCCCTTGTAAACTGCATCCGGCAGGCAGTAGACCTCTCCCGTCTTATGATACACTGCCGGTGGATTGATTTTACGGATATTCAGGTCATCCGTAACCGCCGTATAGCTTTCCGTCTCAATAAATTTCTGAAAAATATATCTGACAATCTCTGCCGTATTTTCATCCGGTATCAGCCTGCGTACTTTGCCCTCCCAGACAGCCTGATACCCATAAGGTGCAGGACCGCCCACATAAGAGCCTTCTTTTCTTCTCTGTGCCAGAGAAGCTTTTGCTTTTACAGAAAAATCCTTGGCATACATATCATTTACCAGATTCTTGATTTCCGATACCATCTGTTTCGTTTCATTGCCATCTGCTCCGGTATCAAAGCCATCCGCCACGGCTATGAAACGCACACCAAGGAACGGGAAAATCTTCTCTATATAATTTCCGGCTTCCAGATAATTTCTGCCAAAACGGGAAAGGTCTTTTACAATCACACAGTTAATGTCTCCCATTCGGACATCCTGCATCAGACGCTGAAACGCATCCCGGTTAAAATTAGTTCCCGTCTTTCCCAAGTCGATATAACAATCTGACACTTCAATTTTATCCGTATGTTGCCCGTTCCATTCCTCAATGAATTTCCTGGCAATCTCTATCTGTACCTCTACTGATTCATTCTTTTTCTCGTCTATATCTGCGGAGAGTCTGGCATAAATACCAGCCTTATACTGCCTGCTCTTTTGATTCTTAGCAGCACTCGCGGGTGTGTCCGAACCTTTTCCCGCTGACTGCCTCTTTGATGTTCTTCCCATACTCATGCACTCCTTTCCCTGCCGCTTTCCTGCCCCGAAAGTGCAGTGACATATTCCTGCATGATCCGGTATTCATCCTGAAAATAGAACTCTATCTCAAGCCTTTTATCCTCGTACACATAAATGCGCTTTACCAGACTCGTTAAAGTATGCCGGTCAATTTCAGCAAGTTTCAAGGAATCCTGAAATTTTGCCAGCCTTGAAGCACTAACTACACCCTTCTGCAGCATCCGCCGTATCAGGTTCTGCTGTTGTTCCTGTGCTTTCTCCAGTTCCTGTGCCTTGCGCTGAAACTCCTTGTGCAGACGTTCAAATTCTTCCTTTGTTACGACATTCTGCCTTAGATCGTCATAGAGTCCTGCGCAGAGACCGTAATACTTATCCTGCTCCTGTTTCAGCCGTGTAAGCTCCTTCTGGCATCCCGCAACTGCTTCCAGATTTGTCTCTTTTTCTTTCGCCTGTTCAAAAAGTTTACTCTGCGCTAAAAAGTCATTGGCATATCTGCGAACCGCAATGCCCACCAATTCCTTTAAAGTATTTTCCTCTATGCTGTGGCGGCTGCATCCCTCGCCCCGGTTTTTTGTGGAACAGATATAGTACACCTTATTGGATTCCTTATACCGGACTCTGCGCCGCACCATCTGTTCTCCGCAGTCCCCGCAAAACAGAAGTCCCATGAATGGACTTAAGCTTTTGCTTTCCGGGCTTACCCGTCCGTCCGTCTGAAGAAGATTCTGTACCGCTTCAAAATCACTGTCTGAAATAATAGGCTCATGGGTATTTTCCGCACGCACCCATTCTTCCTTTGGTTTCTCAACGCTCTTTTTCACCTTATAATTGACTTTCTCTGTCTTGCCTTGCAGCAGGTGCCCCAGATAAACTTCATTGGTCAGGATACGCTTTACCGATGAACTGCTCCACTGTGAACCGGAGCCGCCGGTAAACCCGCCCCGGTAGTTAAGCCCCGTAGACTTTTTATATTCTTTCGGGGAAAGAATGTGCAGCTCGTTCAGCTTCTTTGCAATGGCAGACACCGCCATTCCCTCAATTTTCCACCGGAATATCCTGCGTACAATCTCTGCCGCATAATCATCCACCACCAGCTTGTTCTTATTCTCCGGAGACTTGCGATAGCCATATACGGCAAAAGGTGATAAGCATTCCCCGGCTTTCCGTTTCACTGCAAGCTGGCTTTTTACCTTGGTGGAAATGTCCCGGCAATAAGAATCATTGATAAAATTCTTGACCGGAATCACGATCTGGCGTTCTCCGGTGTCTGCCGATATGCTGTCGTAATGATCAGTTAAGGCAATGAAACGCACACCAAGAACCGGGAATATCTTTTCCAGATACCTCCCGGCTTCAATGTAATCGCGCCCAAAACGGGACAGGTCTTTCACAACCACGCAGTTAACCCTGCCCGCTTCAATATCTTTCATCATTCTGTTAAATTCTGGTCTGTCGAAATTACTGCCGGAAAAGCCATCATCTACATAAATGTCATAGAGTTCAATATCCTCCTGTTCATTTAAAAAGGAACGGATCAACTCCCTCTGACTTCCTATGCTGTTGCTTTCGGCTTTAGATACGCCATTTATCATGGCGTTGCATCATGCTCCGCTTTCACATTGTCATCTCTGGAAAGACGCAGATACATGGCGGCAAAGAATTTAGATTGTTCTTTCATGTTATCACTCCTGACTTTTTTGTTAGGGGGAAGCCGGTGGCTTTTCCATTCCATAAAATCAGGAGTTACGCTGATTTGTCCTGATATTAGGTTAGCATAGATAAGAGGATTTTTCAATCCAAATATAAATTTTTCAAATATGAATTTCGGATAACCTTTGCAGATATTCCGCCATTTTATCATCTATGCTGGCTCCGTCTTTTTGGAACCTGACCTTAACTACATAATCACCGATCCGATTGACATAGACATTGTTCGTCTGCCTTGCAAACGCATCCAGCTTCTTCTCCACAGGCAGGGATGTATCAATCTCTATGTCCCTCAAATCAGTCAGAGTGGAAATATCTACCGTCCTTATATCCACGGCAGCCATTTCTTCAAGTCTTTCCTTTGTCAGTTCCAAGGCTTCTCTCCTTTCCGGACAGCATAATCTTGCTGCTATCTAAGTCTATTCTTTTACCGGATTGTCCTATGCTATAGCATTTTTCACAGCACTACATCCCTGTTATTTCTTCCAATGCTCTCATACATTCTATAGCCCCAGCAACTGCAATACAGGCCGCCAGAAACATAACAGCAAGGGTGCCTGCTGCAGCACCCACAACGATCAACACGATTTTCATTCTTCTTCCCACTCCTTATCCATAAAATAACTGTCTGTTTTCTTCCTTATAATAAAGTCTTCCACATCCATAAGCCTGTCCGTGACCGGCATGGTCGGCAGGGTATTCAGAATTTCTGCCCGGTATCTGCCACGCAGGGATGCTCTGCTGTCTAAGATAGAAAATACCGCCGTGTCCTGTTCCCTGCGGATGCCACGCCCGAACCACTGTCTGAGTTTAATCAGCATTTCCGGGATAATGATGTCCCTGCGGTATAAATCAAAGTCCTCATACTGGTTTCTCTGGTATTCCATGACCGGATCCGGCACGGGAAACGGCAGTTTTACTACAATTAGGCTGGAAAGGATATCCCCTGCAAGGTCAATTCCCTCTCCGGCACTGTCACTGGCAAACAACACTCCGTTTCCGCTTCTTCTAAAGCTACTTATTACATCCAGTCTGCCTCTGCCCATAAGAAACAACGGATAATCAGAAAGCTGCTCCTTCAGACCATAGAACACCCTTTCCATGAGCCAATAGGATGTAAAAAGGATCAGGGTATGCCCATGAGTGGCAGACACTATCTGCAATATTTCCGCCATGACCGCCTGTATGTAACTGTCATCCCAGATATTCGGAAACGGCATACGCTCCGGTATATAGAGCAGACCGTTACTCTGAAAATCAAAGGGTGAGGGCTTGCTGGTTTCCATGATTCTTGATAAAGCTGCAAAGGAAAGCCCTGTCATTCTCTTAAAGTGCCCAAAATCCCCCCAGACTGACATTGTGCCGGACGTAATAATAACCGGTATCGGTCTGCTCCAGATGTCACGGAATAAAACCTGTTCCAGTTCCATTGGAACCGCACACAGGGCAAGCCTGCCGTTCTCCCTTTTTTCCATCCAGCAGATTGCATTTCCGCTGTTTAGAAATACGGTCAGCTTGTCCGTCAGCTCCTGACAACGCTTTTTCAGGCCCTGCATCCGCATTTTTTGTCCGCTGTTTTCCTGATAGGATAAGGGAAGCTGCTCTAAAGCCTTTGCCATGTGCCTTATGTAAATTTTTTCCATGGAACCTATCACTATTTCAATCCTGCTTCCCTCTCTGGTGTGGTTTCCTGCTAAATCTCCCGCCAGTCTGTCAAATATCTGTCTGTTATATTCCGCAAGCTGACTCCGCAATACAGTAAGTTCATCCATGCCTGTGGTTCTTCTGTTCACTTCACTCAAACCCACGATAAATTCCGCATCATGCTCGTCCCAGACTGTGCTGTACATTTGTCTTGCGGCATCTATCAGCTTGTGGGACTCATCAAACACCATTGCCCCATATCCCGGAAAAAGAGGTTTTCTGCCCTGCTTCTGTCCAATCAGATCGGCAAGGATATAATTATGGTTCGTAATCTGAAAATCAAAACTATCCGTCATGCACTTTTTCTTAAAATTCATAAATCTGCATAAAAGCGAATAAGGACATGACTTATTACAGCGAAACACGTTGATTCTGCCTTTTACATAGGGTGTCAGCACGGCATCATCCAAATCAATCCTGTCAAATTCCTGCTCCCCAAGCTTGCCAGTTCCAGTATCAGATTGGCATCCACTTCTCTCTGCAAATTTTTTATGGATGTCTCATATATCTTCAATCTGGAGTCACAGACATAATGCCGTTTTCCTTTCCGCACCACAAAAGATAATGGTTTGTCAATTACATGGTGTTCTAAAAGGATCCCGGATATCTGCGGTATGTATTCCTCTGTCAATGCTTTCTGAAGGGCTATGGTGGATGTTGATATGACTGCCGGAATCTTCTTATCTGAATAAATGTTATGTACCGTCAGTGCAAGGATATATGCGTGAGTTTTTCCTGTCCCCACTTCCGCCTCACATAAAGCCAGTTTGTTTTCCTGCAATGCCCGGAGCATTTCAAGAGAAAGTTCTTTCTGTTTTACCCTCAGATTCATTCCATGTTTCGGTAAAATCTCATCAAATAAATAAATTAATAATTCTTCTGCACTCTTTGCCATCGTTACGCCTCCTAAAATTTCTTAGTGCCATAAAGCAGCACAGGAATAGGCTGGAAGGTATCGGTTTGGCTTTTTACTAACAAAAATGAGTTTCCATCCAGCCCATGATTTCTACTGCTTTATAAAAAGGTGCATCAGCCATCCTGCTGGTAAGCAGGCATCATAAAAGCCGCCCACATTCTTTCTCAAACGTGGGTGTGCATTTTCCCGTCACTTATGCGGGCCACTGGCGTGGAAGTATCATTATCTCCGACCGGTATCATCGCATCCTGCCCCACCACGGGCAGTAAAGCCACAGGTAGTTCCCGCTCAGGATAGTGCGGTTCTTTTCACACTGATCCGTCATGGCGTACCCTGACTTGTGCTTTCCGGCTCTCCGGCCGGTCGGATGTGTGCCTGATGCACAGATATGAAGTTGTCAAAGTACAGTAAAAGGGGAATATTTTTAAACAAAAGAAAACCCCTTCACCTAATTCGCCGCTAGGTAAAGGGGTCTGCCGAAAAAAATTTATTTTTTACAATAATTTTCTCAGTTTCTCTAATATCTTATATTTTCTTGACTGTAAGGTTGTTCTGGCTATTCCTAATTTTTTCGCCAGTTCCACCTCACTGATTTCCTGATAGAACAGAGCATGAATGATAGCTGTCTCCTCGTCTGTAAGTGTATGTAAGGCTTCGTTCAGTTTCTCCAGCATGACCGCCCGAACTGCCACATCCTCTACATCCTCCGCTTCCTCTGCAAACTGCTTCTCTGCTTCCAAAAGCCGCTCGTAGGAATCTTCTCTGCTGGGAACGACAATCATCTCTCCGGTTTCCTTATCTACTCTTGTATGTTCCTGCTTCAGATCATAGGTAAAATATTTTTCCTTGCGCTGCCCTTTGTAATATGTCTCGTAAAGTTCCTTACTGACCTCAAAGATTTGTCCGTTCAATCCAATATAATATTTTTCTCTTTCTGCCATCTTTGGCTTTCTCCTTTCCGATTTTGTAAGTTTTCAAAATCGAAAAGGGAGGTGCCCGGGCATAACGTAATTCATTTAAATTATTGCACAATAAAAAAAAGAACCGTATGACAAGAAAGTCGCAGGTTCTTTTCAGCGATAACAAACGATATAAAATATACATCCATTACTGCTATCACAAAATTCTTTCTTATGTTGTTTTAACTCTTTGACAAATTCATCTGATTAAAATGTTTAAAAATATCAGTCTTCCCATTGATCACTCTTACAGTTACGCTTTCAAATTTCTTCCCTACGCTCTTATCCTTTGATAATTGCGGATTATACGAAACTGATTTCTGATTTTCAATATTCCTATCATAATAGGTTAAAATACCTCATAAACAGACCTTTTATTTACTTTCAGATGATTTATCCACAGCTATAACAAGCAGCACAATATACCAAAAGTCCATAAAAAAACAGAGTACCAGAAATATCTTTCTGTCACTCCATTTCTCGGAACACACTACACATCTTATTTATGTACAGTTTACTCTGTCACCCCCCGTCCTTTCTTTTGCTACAAAATTTCGTTATACAGTTTTAGGAATATTTAAATAAATGCTTTGTACAAACCAAAGACTATCTTCTCCCTGATCTTCCCAAAAGAATATTGCCCATCATATATTTCAACAATTTTACGAATGGTATCTAAACCAAATCCATGCCTATGACTATCTTTCTTTGTACTTACCATTTCAGGATTAGTGGAAAATACGGATTGTTTTATAGTATTTTCAGCTTCTATCTCCACAACCCATTTCTTTTCTAATAACAATCCCTACCTCTCTTTTTCCACCTATATCTTCACAAGCTTCAATTCCATTCATCAGAAGATTATCAATCAGACTTCCCATGTCCATACTTTCTATTTCTACCGGTTGTCCAAAAACTACATAATGAAAACTTATGTTTTTTTCTTTACAACGTTTGCATTGCCTTCATGAGGGCCGCATTTAAACCCTCATTTCCTGTATCTGTTGGAACCTCCAGACAATTTTCCCATTCAGAGCCCAACCTTTTAATGCACAATTCCGCTTCTTTATATTCTCCCTTTTCCAAAATACGGGAAATCGTATCCAATTTCATCTTCATATCATGTTTCATGTGATTTGCCTGTCTTCCTATCTTATACAATTCATTCAGCTGTTCTGCCTGCAGGTGCTGTTCCTCATCAAGATATTCACGTTCCAGTTTTTCTTTCCTGTATTTATCCAAGATTCGATAAAACATATTCAAAATAACTGTTATTGCAAACATTACCCCCATAATTTGCAACGATAAAGAATAACGCTCCATCTGCGATAATTCTTCAGATTCCATACGGAACATCCCCAATGCTAAAACAAACAGTAAGAAGAACATCCCTGCCATAGTCCAGTCCTCCAGCTGCACAGCTATCTTATTTCTTCTCTTATAAACCGCCAGTATAATACGCCCAAGTGAAAATTTTAACGCTGCTGCTGCAAGTGCAGAATATGTCCGCAAATCCCCACTGTTCTTCAAAAGTGCACCAATACCCTCTCCAGTGGCAATTCCCAAGAATGTAAACATGATGTATGAGCTGACAAGTGCAATAATTACCCACATAAGACTAATGATTAAAAAATCTGTCCGCTTTCCCTCTAAAGCTACAACACTATAAAGAAACAAAATTCCCCCGTAGAGTAGTCCAATCACCCCCTCAAATCTACTAAATCGGTTGAGCAATGTTACAGTCACAAAGTATGTCAAAAATCCTGCCATCCATAAAGAGAACGCTTGTACTCCCTTATATTTTTTTGAAATCCATGATTTATATACTCCAATGCGATTACCGATGACAATGCATTTATAATATAACCAGTAATTTTGCTCCTCCCCCTCTTTCTATCGGTTTACTATTTCCGTTATCTCTTTTCTTCTGTTCTTTCCCATATCCAGTTCCATGCCATTAAACAGCCTAACTGTCCTAACGCCTACTTCTTCAATCGATTTTACATTTACCAAATAATTTTTATGTATTCTTACAAAACCATAATCCTTCCACTCATTCTCGATGGACTTTAAGGTTCCGTACATTTGAAGATACGTCTGATTCCTCATCCATACTGTAAGCGCATGACCATTACATTCGACATAGACAACAGATTCTAAATGCACATGCTTCATACCAAACCCATCTCTCATCCGATAACGAAGCTTTACTTTTGTGGTTATACCTAAATATTTTTGCAGTGCTTTTAACATATCCCGCTCCAAGGAGCTTTTCCTTACGAACCACAATGGCATGTATTCATAAGCATCAAATACAATACTTTCATAGTTAGATACAAACACGACTTTCAAATTGTGGATTCTTTAAATAAAGCTGACCTGCTAAATCAAATCCATCTATTTCTGGCATCTCCCAATCCAAAAATACAAGACTGAATCCTTGACTTTGACTATCCTTATACATGGATATACCATCTTTATATAAATGAATGGAGATGGATTCTCTCTCCCCTAATTTCTCCGCAGCTTTGTAAATTGCTATTTGAATCCGTTTTAAATCTTCCAGAGAATCATCACATACCCCTATCTCCAGATTTCCCATACTCATTCGTGCAAATCTCCTGTTTCCTTTATTTCTGCGTTTCTCTCTTCCTCATCCATCACATACTTACAACACTGCAAAACCATCTGATTAAAGGATATTTCCTCTTTGTCTGCTTTGTTCCTAAGCCATTCATAAAGGACTGAAGAAAATCGCACTGTTACCGGCATATTGGGATTAATTAGTGTTTTGTCTATACTGAACATGAAGTCGCACCTCCTATAATTTATACAATAAGTATAACTATATATGGTGCATATCGTATATAACCATAATCGGTTTGGATTTTAGTTACAAAAATATAACCATTTATATTTTCTTTCTTCCAGTATCCAAAAAAACACTTAATTATTGATATTATTTGTGGTCACAAGAATCATTTTTCAGATAACATTAATACCATAATTATAATTCCACACAGCAAGCTGACAATCCCTGCCACTTTTACAACTGCAACTTTTGGAGCTTGTGGAAACCATATTTGAAATTTTTCATATGGAATAATAAATAATGCCGTACCCACCCCCAAAAATAATAATACTTTAATAATGTTAATAAAAAATCTCATCTTTTATCCTCAAATAACCTTCTTTATAAATATCGTTGTATTTTGTAGCTTTTCTCGATTCGGCTTCCCGACTTCAGGATCCGGTTACCGTCCTTTACGCTGGGAGTTTCCCACGCCAGTCATACTCATAAAACACCGGCTTTCCGCTGGCGTCAGTCAGGCTTCTTACGCCTCCGTCTGCATGATATGGTGTTGATATTGCCAATATTACTTTACACATTTCTTCACGGAATCTTTAAGCTGCCTGCTCCAATGATTGATAGTATGCTATTTGTCCCTATTGGATTGGAAAATGTTTGCTCAAAAATATAACCTTCTCTTCCAGCAGTATTAGGACCTACAATGAACTTGTCCCCTGTCAATGTACTATCAATACCATTTCTAATATCAAAATCTGCATTAAAATGTGATTTATTTCCGTATGTAGAATTAGGTCCATGTCTATCAAGTATATGATTGTCAAAGGTATCATCACTTAAAGTATAGTTATCTGCTAGGTCAAATACTTCTTGGAATTTGCTTCCTGAGCCACTCTTACTACCACTCTCATAACTCCTCCAAGGATCTTTCCCATTACCTACTCCGCTGTCTTTGTATCCGGACTTACTGTCCAGTCCTAAGTCCTTACGCATCTTTTGGTAGGCTTCCTGGGGACTCATTCCCTCTTCTTTATACTTGTGGTATAAGTCCCTCTGTGTCGCACAGATATTGTGTCCTGTCGGATCTTTATACGTTATTGTATTATTCCTGCAGTATTCGTACAGGTTCAGTCCGTCTCCATAATAGGTATCTTCCTGTATGAAACGTCCGATCACAGGGTTATAGTAACGTGCCTGAGATAATACTGCCGGGTAATGGGATCATACTGCTCGCCCTGATAACGGAAACGGTTCTCTACCTGCTCCTTGCAGCTTATGGTATTCCCAAAGGCATCATACTCATAATGGTTGAGTATTCTGTCCTGCTCTCTGCCCTGTTCTGATACTCCGCTCTCCTTATCCTCACCTCTGATGATATGGCTCACGCTGCCCTGTTCATCGGATACATAATGGTAATACGTCTTGGCGTTCTCGCTGTCAGAACTGATCAGCCCCAGTCCACGTATATAACGGATGATGTTGCCGCTGTAGTCCTTCTCTGCGACTACTTCCCTGTTTTCATTATAGAGGAACTGCACTAACCTGCCATTCTCTTCCATCTCTGCACGCAGGCCCTCGGCATCATAACAGTTCTTCTGGATTATCTCCCTCTGCCGTAACGGCTTATGGTATCGCCATCTGGACTGCTCTCTGCGAGGAGTTCCCCGTTATGGTATAAAAAAACCTTTGATTCAATCAAACGCAGTCAGCGAATCCCGTGATATTGTCAATACAGGTTTACACTTTTTTCTCAAGAAACTCGACCTTATGCAGACTCCTGTAGGGAAGCATAGTATTGCTGCCGCTTAACCATTGGAGGCAACCCACCGTTAGCAGAACAAATTCTTCGATGATTCCAATAACTGATAAAATATCTCCAGATAATGGTTTTTAACTGTGCTACGGTCATCGAGGAGGTATCGTAACGCCCATAAAGTAATTCTGCTTTGAAGCGTGCCCACATACTTTCGCATCTGGCATTATCATGACATCTGCCTCCGGCACTATTCATTTGATATACTGATATTTCTTGTTGCCAAACAGAATAATGATATGGTAAACCTTCTACACCATTTACTCGCGGATATATATCATATCCCTTATACGAATCAGAGGTAACTTTATTCATATCTATTTTAACAACTCCATATCCACTACCAGATTGATTAAATCCATTAGCAACATTTTTTCTTGTTAGCATCCATCCTCTTTTACATATCCAAGCTACTTATCGTGGAAAAATCTCAGTAATATCAGCGTTATCTAATCGAAACAATTGAGTATATTTATAGCCTTTTCAGATAATACCAAATATGATTTTTCAGTAACGCAAAAATCCATATTATCCCAATTTGAGTACATTTCATCCTGTACACTTATTGTTCCTTGTGGTAATAATCTATAAAAACAAGGCTTTTCTCTATCAGGATACATCTCTTCATATTCTTCACTTAAAGATATTTCAATATTTTGAAACTTGTATCCTTTTAACTCACTCTTTTCAATTGCCTGCTTTAGTTTTTCTGATATCAAAAAACAAGGAGTCACTTCTAAAATATCATCTCCCAACCATCCCATAAAAACAAAATGCAAATGAGAAATAATAGGTCTTTCTCCTTTAGTTGTGATAGCATCATAATTCTCATAAATGGTTCTTTCTCCTATTTCCCCTGCCACTTCTGGTTCTATCACAAATAACTTCATACATAATCCTCCTATTCAACATCAATTGGTGGTTTAAACAAGTGACCATACTTTTTATCAATATCCAATCTCTTCTGTAACAACTGTTCTTTGGTTGGATTAGGGAATTCCTTATAAAACTTATTCCACTCTTTCCTAATTTTGGATAAATGCAAATCTGAATTAATTTCTTTAGGAATTCCTCGTAAATTGTCTAAAGAATGCATCTCTTCATAAGAAAAAAGTCCCTTTGTTTGAGGTTTTGTTAATACTTGTTGTTCAACACCATGGTGTACCCATACTTCACCTCTTAATTCTGGATGTTCCTTAAAGAATACTTCTTTGTAATCAATTTTACTAGAAGGTGTACCACTCTCTCCAGCACCACTTTCCCCCACACTTGTTTCTTCCTTGCATGGGGTCTGACGTTTATCCTTGTACCCACTCGGATCATAGTACACCACCGGATTATTCTTACAGTATGCATACAGGTTCAGTCCGTCACCATAGTAGGTATCTTCCTGTGTGAATCTGGCACTGACAGGGTTATAATATCTTGCCCTCAGGTAATACTGTCCCGTCAGAGGATCGTACTGCTCTCCCGTATAGCGGAAGCGGTTGTGCACCTGTTCTTCACATCTGATGGTATTGCCGAATGCATCGTATTCATAGTGGTTGAGTACACGTGACTGTACATCCTCCTGTGGAAGCTCCCCGCTTTCCTTCTCTTCACCATTTATCACGTGGGTGATGCTTCCCTGCTCATCAGATACATAATGGTAATAAGTCTTCGCCTTCTCACTGTCAGAGCTGATCAGCCCAGTCTGCGGATATAGCGGATTACATTGCCATCGGACTCCTCTTCGGCTACTGCCTCCCTGTTCTCATTGTAGAGGAATTTCACCAGTTGTCCGTTTTCTTCCATTTCTGCGCGCAGTCCCTCTGCGTCATAATGGTTCTTCTGGAAGCTTCCGTCTGCCTTAGTCACCTGCTCCAGCCTTCCGAAACCGTCATAGAGATAAGACATTTCTCCATCTGAGAGCATATTTCCGCTGTTATCATAGGTATAGTTCTTAACCTGTCTGATGCCGTCTGTTATCTCTGTCAGACGGTTGCAGAAGTCACTGCCATATGGATACTGCCTGAAACGGCATCCCGGTATTGTTTTTTCTTACTATTAATCCATTAGAAGTATCAAAATAAAACATTTAGTGGGGGCTGAAACTACTCCCCTTGGAATCAGCTTTATATTATTATAATGCGTCAGACCAACTACACATTAATTGGCATAGCTGGTCATTAATTTCATTATGTTTATTAACAAATAAGCTGCTACTGCCAAAAGTAAACTCTACTATCATACTCTCCTCTCCATAAACATACACCATTTTCTAAGCCACATGAACAAATAAATATGCTGCATCCACCATTTAAAAATTCCGATTTACTTATTACATATTCAATATTATTGGAAATAATATTTCCCTGCAATTTTAATGCTCCAAGCTTCGTTGCATTTGCCACAAAAAAAGCATATTTCATAGATTTACATATTACTTTATTTGTATAGTTCAAAAAATCTTCTATTTCCTCTTTATTTTTACAAATAATATACTTTTTCTGACTATCTAATTCATCTAACTTAGCAATTATTTTTTCCTGTAGTTGTAAAGTAGTATGAAGGTCATAAAAATCATTAATAGAAATCTTTATCCCATTATTTTCCCATTCTTTACAAGCTTGTAGTATTTTATTTCTTCTTTTAACTTCATCCAATCTTGCTTTATCCATTTATATCTCCATTTCCTAATTAAACCCATTAAAATCTTCTGGAAAATGTCCTGGGTATTGATTATATCTACCTTTGCTAAAGGGACTTCCTTTCGTGTCATCTGCACCGTGAAAATGATTTCCACGTCCCATCTTATCAAAGGGATGTTCTATAATGTATTTCTTCTCTCCACATACATCAAATTCATACACAATTCTATTTTCTGAAGTTCCATCAAATACAAATTTGTGAGTTTTATATTCTGCTGACTTTGGAATACCTGCCGCTTCCTTTGCCTCTCTAAATGCTTGTCTTCTAGTAGTATTACTACCACTCTCTCCAGCACCTGCACTCATTTCTTCCTTACATGGGTATTGACTATCATACCCACTCGGATCATAGTACACCACCGGATTATTCTTACAGTACGCATACAGATTCAGCCCGTCCCCGCGGTACTCATCCTCCTGCACAAACCTTCCAATCACCGGATTGTAAAATCTCGCCCGCAGATAATACTGCCCGCTGGTCTGGTCATACTGCTGTCCCGTGTAGAGGATTCTGTTGTGGAACTCTTCCATGCTGTTTTTGAGCACGCCAAACGCATCGTACTCGTACCGGTTTTCTATCTCACAGCTGCCTCCCGTGATGTAGGCAGTGCTGTTCTGCTCGTCCAGATGGTAGTAGTGATAACCACTCTTTTCCCGGTTCCACCCTGCCGCCACCCCATACCCGGAATATAACGGCTTATGGTATCACCTTCTGGACTGCTCTCTGCCAGGAGTTCCCCATTATGGTACGAAAAACTGGTGACTGTTCCGTTTTCCACTGTCCCGGCACGCAGATACTCTGCGTCATATCGGTTTTCCAGATGCTTTCCGTCCGGCATCGTCACGGCAGTCTGCTGTTGAAATGCATTATACGAAAATACCTCTGTTCCCTCTGCCCCGGCTGCTTCCAGCAGATTTCCCTGCAGGTCATAACGGTATGCGGTTTTCTCTTTTTCAGAAAAGCGGCAGATTAACTGGTTTTTCCGGTTATAATGATACTCCTCCGTCCCGCTTTTATCCAGCTTTTTCAGGCGGTTTCCGCAGAAATCGTAAGAATATGCGGTTTCCTCCCCATCCCGGCTCTCACTTGTCAGACGATCCATAGAATCATAACGGTAGGATACCGCCAAATCCGTCAGGCTGTCACCGGAAAGTATGCATTTCCCCGTTTTCAGGGTTCGGTTTCCGTTCAAGTCATATTCATACCATAGGTCGGAGATAGTTTCCCCGTTTTCCCTCTGGAAATGCAGATGGATCATATTCCCATCCGTATCGTATTCATAGCGGGTGCAAAGACCATTGCCGTGGCAGATCTCCTTTAACTTTCCTCCGGTGTATGGGCATACGCAGCCAGCATATCTCCATTCTCATCTCTCACACCGGATAAATTCCCGCGCCAGTCGTACTCATAAAACACCGGCTTTCCGCTGGCATCCGTCAGGCTTTCCAGACTACCGTCTGCATGGTAGCTGCACGAGAGGATTGTCCTGCCGGACGCTGACTTTTTCAGCAGCTTCCCGTCCGGGCGGTACTCATACGTGTAGCAGAAGCCTCCTGCCACTGCTTTCCTGACATTGCCTGACGCGTCATATTCAAAACTTCTTGTGACACGGTTCTCCCCGTTTCGGTCCGTTCCGGTCTCAAGCACCGGATTCCCGTCCACGTTGTAGGTGGTGCGGACTTCACTGCCGTTGCGGTCCACATGGAGTACCATGCGCCCCTCACGGTCATACCGGAAGGTCTCGCTGTTGCCCTCCTGGTCGGTGATCTCGCAGACCTTTCCCTGACTGTTGTAGCGGTAGGTGATCACGCCGCCGTTGGCATCCCTGGTACCGGTGACATTGCCCGCAAAGTCATAGGTATAGCCTTCCTCCCCGCCGTCTGCCTGGCGGATGTTTTGGATGCGTCCCCATGCGTCCAGGTCATAGCCGGTCTCATTGCCGTTGCCGTTTACAACACCCGTGATCCTTCCACGGCTGTCATAGCGGTATTTCTGGGCGGCACGCCCCGCCTTCCTGCTTCTTGCGGTGCCTGTCTCCTCCTCCCTGCATGTGCGCCGTATGCATACCGGATCTCCTGCCCGTCTGCCTCTCTGGAGAGCGCCAGCCTTCCATCGGGAAGATACCGGTTCTCCTCCTGCACCGTGCCGGAACCGTCTGTTCTGGTCAGAAGCCTGCCGTACACATCATAACGGTACCGGTTCTGGTTTTTCGGGTATCCTGATTTTCCATTCTCCGTCATGCCGGTCTGCGGCAGGGTCTCCGCGATTCTCCGGTCGTTTTTATCGTATTCGTAGGAAAATACAGGTCCCAGACAGTCCTTCACATGGACAATGCGGTCTTTCAGGTCATAACCGTATCCCTGTTCCCATTCCCCCAGTCCCTTTCCACTGCGGACAATCCTTGTAATGTTCCCAGCATAATCATAGGTGACTGATGTCGTCCGGTCGATTCCGTTTTTATCGTCCACGACACGCTCCGATACCAGACGGTCGCAGGCGTCATAGCTGCGGAGGATGCGGTACCCCTCCGGCGTCACGATCCCGGTGCGGTTTCCATTTCCGTCATACCGGTAGCGGGTCACCGCATAACGCGGCTCTCCCTCCAGCGGTGCAAGTCCGCTGTCGAGCTCCTCCTTCCGCTCCGTGAGCCTTCCTGCACGGTCATAGCCGTAATGGATGACCTGACGCACCTCCCGGAAACTGCCTTCTCTTCATAAACCAGCTTTCCCTGCACGTCGTAGTGGCAGGAAATGACTGCCCCCAGCCCGTCCTCCACACGGATCCTGCGGTTTCTGCTGTCGTAAGTGAAGCGCAGCGCCAAACCGGCACCGTCCTCCTTCACCAGCACGCCGTTGCTGTCCCAGTACCCGCCATGCCGCTGTTCCAGCAGCACGTTTCCACACCGGTCGTACTGCCAGGTGATCCTCTCATAGAGCATCACACCGTCTTTCTCGAGTGCGGGCTTTAACTGCTCTTTCAGTTCCCCAAACGCGGTATAGCTGCGGTAGGTGCAGCGTCCCTCTGCATCCGTTTCCTCCGTGAGGTTACCCGCAGGGTCATAAGTGTACGACGCCTGACGCACCCCGTCTGGTCCCGTCACCCCGGTCAGCCGGCTGCAGGCGTCATAGGTGTACGTAAAGCCTTCCCCGTCGTCGGTCTGCGGGTCGTAGGATTCCGGCATCACATGGCG
>ENA-OQCN01000750-OQCN01000750.1-human-gut-metagenome-genome-assembly--contig:-NODE-750-length-17064-cov-4.141761_pt1 | contig 17064 bp, 23 predicted proteins | sample MGYA00242497_ERZ504576 | MGnify/ENA primary metagenome ERZ504576 (study PRJEB26092, sample SAMD00036296) | human gut metagenome | host: Homo sapiens | study: EMG produced TPA metagenomics assembly of... | reverse complement strand
TCCGCCTGTAAGTACATAATCACCGATAGAAACATAAATCTGTCACAATCTCTTCAAGAACGCGTTCATCAATCCCCTCATAATGGCCGCAAGAGAAAAACCAGATCCTCCTCCAGTGCAAATTCCTTTGCCATACTCTGGTTGAAAGTTTTTCCCTGTGGAGTAAGGAAGATCACACGCGGCCTTTTTCCAATCCGGTTGACAATGGACTCATAGGAAAGATATACAGGCTCTGCCTGCATCAGCATTCCTGCACCGCCGCCATATGGATAATCGTCTACTTTCTGATGCTTGTTAAAAGCAAAATCACGGATATTGATAGCTTCCAGCGTCAGAAGCCCTTTGGCTATCGCACGGCCGGTGATACTTGTATTCATCCCATTCTCGATCATCTCCGGAAAAAGCGTAAGTACATGATAATTCATTTAAACAAGCCCTTTCATCAAATGTACAGTCATGGTATTTTCATCAACATTAACGTCAAGAATACATTCGTGGATAGCAGGAAGAAGGATCTCATCTCCATTTACCTGTTCCACCACATATACGTCATTGGCACCTGTCTCCATCACGTCGCGAAGCACTCCGAATTTCTCCCCGTTCTCCAGAAGTACATCCATCCCGATCAGATCGCCGACATAATATTCATCCTCTCCAAGCTCCTGTGCTTCCTCACGAGGAATCCAGAGATCACGGCCTTTATACATTTCAATATCATTGATATTGTCAATGCCTTCAAACTTCAGGATCGCAAGGTTTTTAAAGAACTTCACGTTCTTGATATTCAGTCTGCGAAGTTCTTTTCCTGTATCCAGAAGCACATATTCTATATCAAGAAAACGCTCAGCATCGTCTGTGGTTGGAAAAACCTTTACTTCACCACGAACACCGTGAGTCGTTGTAATAACTCCTACCTTTAATAAATCTTCCATTTTCGCTCCCTTTCAGAGTGAAAACAGGAGCCATGGAATCCACAGCTCCTGTCTCTCTTTTCATTGCAGAATATCTACAATCACTTTTTTTGCTGCTTTTTGAAGAAGCCGCCTTTACAACGGTACGGATTGCCTTGGCAATTCTTCCTGTCTTCCGATGACCTTGCCCATATCGGCCGGTCCGACTTCAGTTCAACAACGATGGCATCGTCTTTCTCAGTCTCAGTAACGACTACTTCATCCGGATTTTCTACAAGAGATTTTGCAATTACTTCTACAAGTTGTTTCATTACATACCTCCTTGCTCTGCCCTTACGGGTCCCGCAGATCTGATCTGCCAGGTATTATTTCTCGATTCCGGCAAGTTTAAGAAGCTTAGCAACTACTTCTGTAGGCTGAGCACCAGCTGCAAGCCATTTCTTAGCTGCCTCTTCGTCGATCTTGTATACACTTGGGTCGAGGTTCGGATCATATGTTCCGATCTCTGCGATACATCTTCCGTCACGTTTGCAGCGGGAATCTGCTACTACGATTCTATAGAAAGGTGCTTTCTTCTGTCCCATTCTTCTTAATCTGATCTTTACTGCCATTTTGTTTTCCTCCAATTATCTTTCTGAAAATTTATATTTTTTTATTTAAAAGGGAAGCTTAAAGCCGCCTCTTTTTCCCATGTTCATCTTGCCGCCTGTTAAGCCCGGCATCTGTTTCATCATCTTCTTACTCTGCTCAAACTGCTTCACAAGTCGATTCACTTCTGTGATATCCACACCCGCACCTCTTGCAATACGGTTCTTACGGGATACATTTAAAATGTTCGGATTACTTCTTTCCTGAGGTGTCATGGAAAGGATAATGGACTTGGTTCTGTCCATAGCCTTCTCATCGATCATGCCCTCGATATCCTTCATCTTGCCACCCATTCCAGGAAGCATATTCAGGATACTGGAAATACCGCCCATCTTGTTCATCTGTTCCATGCTGGTGAGATAATCATTGAAGTCGAAGTCCATTTTCTTCAGCTTCTTCTGCATCTCCTGTGCCTGCTCCTGATCAACAGATGCTTCCACCTTCTCGATCAGACTCATCACATCGCCCATGCCAAGGATTCTGGAAGCCATACGCTCCGGATAGAACTGCTCCAGATCAGAAAGCTTCTCTCCCATACCAACATAGAAGATCGGTTTACCTGTTACTGCCTTAATGGAAAGTGCAGCTCCACCTCGTGTATCACCATCCATCTTGGTAAGGATCACACCATCAATGCCAACCTTGTCAGAAAAGTTCTGCGCTACATTTACCGCATCCTGTCCTGTCATAGCATCAACAACGAGCACGGTCGCATCCACATTTACATTCGCCTTGATATTCTCAAGCTCCTGCATCATATCCTCATCAATATGAAGGCGACCTGCAGTATCGATCAGCACAACATTCTGCTGATTGGATTTCGCATGCTCGATAGCTGCTTTCGCAATATCCACGGGATTCTGCTTATCTCCCATGGAAAAGACCTCAACGCCCTGCTTCTCACCGTTTACCTGCAGCTGAGTGATCGCTGCCGGACGGTAAACATCACAGGCTACAAGCAGTGGTCTCTTTCCCTTGGATTTCAGTTTACCTGCCAGCTTGGCAACAGTAGTAGTCTTACCTGCACCCTGAAGACCAACCATCATGAGAACTGTAATATCCATACCCTGTTTGACCGGAAGCTCTGTTGTCTCACTTCCCATCAGGTTTACCAGCTCATCATTAACGATCTTGATAACCATCTGTCCCGGATTCAGGCCGTTCATAACATCCTGTCCGATTGCCTTTTCCTGAACGGATTTCGTAAACTGTTTCACAACCTTGAAGTTAACATCGGCCTCAAGAAGTGCCATCTTAACTTCTTTCAGTGCTGTCTTGACATCAGCCTCTGTAAGCCGGCCCTTGCCCTTCAGTTTCTTGAATACATTCTGCAGTTTATCTGTTAAACTCTCAAATGCCATTGATCATAACTCCTCTAATATCACTTTGGAAATCGCCGCAATATCTTCGGCGTGGTAGTTACCTGCCAGTTCATGGATCTCCATGACCTGACTGCGGATGTTCAGGAATTTCTCGACCAGATGGAGCTTCTCTTCGTATTCTTCTAACGTCCGATTGCACCGTCTGATCATATCATGCACGCCCTGTCTGCTGATACCAAGTTCCTCGGCAACCTCGCTTAGGGAATAATCCTCAAACACAACACTGGTGTACACCTGCCGCTGCCTCTCTGTCAGAAGCTCTCCATAAAAATCAAATAAAAAAGTCTGCTCTACAAATTTCTCCATCTGTAATCACCTTGGCTATCATACACGATTCCAGCATATCTGTCAAGCGTTGCTTTACAAAAAATATTTTTTCAAAAAAGGCGCAAAAGGAGCCGAAAAGTGATCCACTGGTGGATTTCTTCATACTTTTCCGGCTCCCTGCCTACGCATTTCTTCCTATTGTATATAGCTGTTTATATATGCGGCTATACAGCTTCATCCGAAATATCCGCAGAATCCTGTTTAAAACAGTTCCTCTGTCATTTTGTCAATCTCTTTATCTACAGCTTCATAAACACCCGGGATACAGGAGAAGTTCAGGCATGTGTGGTACATGGAATAAAATGAAGCTTACCGCAATCTCTGCAAAGCTGGTCTGTAGCTTCCTGGATCATTTCCTGTGTCCAGTCAAAGCGGTCAACTTTGCCATTATCAATACCGCCCATAAATGTAATGTCCTTGCCGTACTCTTTGATCAGTTTCGGAAGATCATTTACAGACATACATCCCTGCCATACATCTATTCCCATCTCGATCATAGTTGGAACCAGGGTTGCACTGTAGCTGTCATTGTGATGAATGATCAGCTCCACGCCATGGTCATGGTAGTAACCATAGATACGCTTGTAAGCATCAAGGAAAAACTCACGGAACATATCCACACTGATAAATGTGGAGTTCTGTGTACCCCAGTCATCATGATGGAAAATAACATCCGGTTTCATATAAGTACAGATCTGCTCAGCCCATTTCAGTTCCCACTCTGTAATGTACTCGATCAGCTCATGCATAGCCTCCGGCTCTTCATAGAAATTCATCATGGTATTCTGGATTTCACAGAGATAATGGCACATCTCAAAAACCCCCGGTGCGATCAGCGTAGCCACCATTGTCTCATTGCGGTCAATTCCTGCAACAGTCTCCTGACATGCTTTCCAGTCCTCTTCTGTATAATTGATATCCGGTGCCTTTACATATTTCTTCCATTCTGCCACATCCGGGCATACCAGATGTTCCGGATCATGAAGCGGGAATGCTCCAGGTGTTCCGGCTGGCCAGGAATTATAATAACCCCAGCCACATTTTACTGTTGGTGCTCCAGGTGCTTCCGGCATCATCGGATATTCTACCTGATAAGGAGTATTCAGTACAAATGTCAGTCCTTCATACTGTTTTACAAAACGGTCAGGATTCCCACCACGGATAACTTCCATCATATTCTGTCTTTTTGTCAACATAAAAAACACCTCCGCTACGTTATTATGCAGGAAAGCCTTCCATTACCGCACTAATTTCACTACACCCCATAAAAAGGCTTATTTCTGCACTTGTTTTTTCTTTATGATTCTATTATACTGAATTTTATAAGAATCACAATTCCTCATAATAGGGTTATTATTTAAATATTTTCCTATAAAGTATAGGAAGGAGGTTTTTCATTGAAACTCAGTTCCAAACTGATCTGCTATCATCTGCAGAAATCATTTCCAATACATACATCCAGGCTGGATACAGAACCGGTTCTCTCCTGTCCCGCCTGTTACGAAAAGGCCACCCCTCTTCAGGATGGCCGCGTCTATCTTGTTTCAGGACCGGATTTCCGGCTGACATTCCGACATCCTAAGAATATCCTTTTTCTCATTATCGGAGCATCATATCATGATTACGAACTGTCCCAGCCGAATCTATGTGTGATTCCTCAGGACATTCCTGTTAATACAATTCTCAATAAGCTGCAGGAAATCTTTCTTATTTATGACCAGTGGAACCAGTCCCTTATCGATTCCCGTCTCAGAAATGCTTCCATAATGGAACTTATGGAACTGACAGACTGTATCATCCCCAATCCCATGATGCTGATCGGCATGGATTTCACGATCATTGCCTCCAGGAAATGGGCGCTTGGAGATCTCTCCAATTCCGTTCTGGGCTCCAGCGAAAATTCCTGGGCTCTGGTCGACAGCCTGAAGCAGGATTCCAACTACGAAGAAGCCTTTTACAAAACAGGATATTTTTACTATCCAGGGAATGGTCTCACTGTTCCAGCTCTCTGTGTGAACATCTCCAATAATGATAAAGCTGTATACAGGCTGATGTTCTCTGAAGGGGAAGTTCCTCTGGATGATACTTTTGGCTTCATTCTGGAATATCTGGCGCAGATGGTATCTCACGCACTTTCCACAGGTATCATGCACAACCGGATAAATCATTTCCTCTGCACCAGATCTTTATTTCCATTATGACAGATCCAGGTGCTGATTATGTAAAAATCAGCCAGCAGCTGAGTAATGTAGGATGGCTTTCTTCCCATATGTATCAGTGTATTCTGATCCAGACCGGTCTCATTGATCAGAAGAACCTGACACTTAACGCCATCTGCAATTATCTGGAAAATACCATCCCCGCCAGCTGTGCTACCGAATATAAGGGAAATGCAGTGCTTTTTATCAATCTGGATCTCTGCACCATGACTGTCCATGAGATTTCAGACAAGATCGAAGGTTTCATCAAGAGCAGTATGTTAAACGCCGGATACAGCAGAAAAATGCTCGGACATTTCAATTTTCACCGCCAGTACACTCAGGCTTCTGTTGCACTGCAGGTTGGCAAGCGCAAGAACCCTGCCGAAAGCATCCACCATTTTAATTCTATTGCACTGCCCTATATTCTGGAACAGGCTACCAGAAAACTTCCTGCTTACATGATCTGCCATGAAAAGCTTCTCTCTCTGAAATATAAAGATGAGGCCGGACAGTCTCATCTTTATGATACGCTGCGGTGTTTTCTGGAACACAATCAGAATATTGCCCATACAGCCAACGCTCTGTTCATCCACAGAACAACACTTCTTTACCGACTGGATAAGATCAGGACTTTTCTGGATTCTGATCTTACAGACAGAGATGAAATCCTGTATCTGCTGCTTTCTTTCCATCTGATGGATATGGAATCGGAAAATCAGGCAGAAAAATAAGAGTTTACGCCTGTTCTTCTTTTCCTGTGGATTAAAAATCCGATTTTCCAAGCTGCCAGAAAGCAACCGCGCTGGCAGCAGCAACATTCAGTGAATCAACCCCATGAGCCATGGGAATACACACTGTATAATCGCAGTCCGCAATGGTCTCAAATGCAAGGCCATCTCCTTCTGTACCAAGGACAACTGCCAGTTTTTCTTCAGCAAGCAGTTTCGGGTCATCAATATCAACAGAATCTTCTCTCAAGGCCATAGCCGCCGTCTTAAATCCCATGTCCATAAGTTTCCGGATTCCTTCTGTTTTCCAGTCTGTCTTTTCATCAAAAAATGCCCAGGGGATCTGAAATACAGTTCCCATACTGACACGGATCGCACGGCGATATAACGGATTGCTGCATCCCGGTGTCAGAAGTACCGCATCCATTCCAAGGGCAGCTGCAGAACGGAAGATCGCGCCTATATTTGTAGGATTTACCACATTTTCCAGGACTGCGATCCTGCGTGCATTTCCACATACTTCTTCAATTTCCGGAAGTGCAGGTCTGTGCATGGCACAGAGCATTCCCCTGGTAAGCTTAAATCCCGTTAATTGTGTCAGCACATCGAACGCAGCAGTATAAACCGGAATATCCCCGCACCGCCGGATCAGCTCCTTTGCCTCACCTTCAATATGCTTATGCTCCACAAGAAACGAAATCGGCTTACATCCGGCATCCAATGCGCGTTCGATTACCTTCGGGCTCTCCGCAATAAAAATTCCCTTCTCAGGCTCTGCCCGGTTCAGAAGCTGTACTTCAGAGATTCTGGCATAAACATCCAGCTCCGTAGCATTAAAATCTGTGATTTCTATAATATTTGACATTTCTGTTATCTCCGATACCCTCCATTCGCAAAAAAGAGACAGCCAAACTGAACTGTCCCTTTGATTTTACTATTATTCTACTTCTTCCGGCTCCATACTAAGCATATGACCTTCCTGACTTCCAATATCGTATTTCTGTCCGTATTCTTTAAAATACTCATAATACTCCGTGCTGCTCGTCGGATAGATCTTGGAATCATGGATATGAATATCTGATCCAGTCTCATCACTCTTCATCAGCGCAACCATTGCACTTGCGCAATGTGTTGCAATACGGCAGAAGCTGTTAAGGATATCACTGAATACAGTTCCCTCTTCCAGACCACATTTACCCTGACTGAGGCGCTCTGCATGGCGCATTTTCAGCACATCACAAAGGCCTGTGATCACAGCTCCAAGAGGTGCAACTCTCTGTGCCATCTCTTTATCATCTTTCATAAAAGCATTGCAGGTAATATTAATATCTTCACGGACAGCTTCCATAACAATATTCAGTTCATCCCATGCTTCCTGTGAAAAATTCGTATGATTGTCGTGCATCTCGCTGGACATATGAGCAATATAAGAAGCATGATCTCCAATACGCTCAAAGTCATTGATAGTATGCAGATACAGTGAAGCCTGTCTTGTCTGAGCAGTATTCATCTCACGCTTTGTAAGCTGGATCAGATACTCGCCAAGACGGCTCTCATATTTATCGATCAGATCCTCCTTACGCTGAACCTTATCATATTTATCCTGCTGATAATCATTCAGAAGATTCATCGCCCTGTTGACATTTTTGCGAAGCTTCTTGGACATACCGTTCATCACACGGTGACACTGCGCGATCGCAAGAGCAGGATAATTAAGAAGACGTTCCTCAAGAAGATCGAAATCAGCCTCATCCTCCAGATCCTCCTGGTTATCTTTAACAAGCCAGCATACCAGCTTCTCGACCTTCGGAATGAACGGGAACAGTACAATAACTGTTGCCAGACGGAACACTGTATTCAAAAGTGCGATTGCTACAGGTGTCATGGTCATATCCATAAATGTAAAGTGTACGATCGCATTAGCTGTATAAAAGACAACTGACCACAGAATCAATCCGAAAAGGTCATTGATCAGATATACAAGAGCTGTTCTTTTACCATTCTTATTAGCTCCGACCGCGGAGATCAGAACCGGACATGCAGCACCGACACCAATACCAAGAACGATCGGAAATGCACTGGCAAATGTCAGGATTCCTGTCACAGAAAGCGCCTGCAGTACACCGACTGTCGCAGAAGCACTCTGAAGTACAGCTGTAAAAGCAATACCAACAAGAATACCGGCAATCGGGTTGGAAAACATCGTAAGCATCTTGATAAATACAGGACTCTCACGCAGCGGAGAAACCGCACCGCTCATCATCTGCATTCCGGTCATCAGAATGGCAAAACCAAGCATGATATTTCCAATATTCTTATGTAAGGTTCGCTTACAGAACATGCGGAAAATAATACCAACTACAGCCACAACAGCTGAGATTGTTGCTGTGGAAAGAATACTTGCGATTCCATTGGATCCTTCAATATAAGAAAGACATAAGATCCAACCTGTGATACTGGTTCCGATATTAGCTCCCATGATAATACCGATTGCCTGTTTCAGCTTCATCATACCGGAGTTTACGAAACCAATCACCATAACCGTCGTCGCAGAAGACGACTGGATCACACTGGTAACACCAGTACCAAGTGCAACACCCTTAAGCGGAGTATTGGTCATCTTATACAGAAAAGCTTCCAGCTTATTGCCGGCTGCCAGCTTCAGACCATCGCCCATCAGGGACATTCCAAAAAGAAATAATGATACTCCACATAACAAAGATAAGATCATTGAAAAAATTGCCATAATTTTCTCCTTTGTCATACTCGCATCCTGCCACCTCGCGGCAGAAGCAGTGTTCTCCCGAAAATGCGATTTTGCATTTTCTTAATCTGGATTTTTCTTATTTTTAACATTTTCCCATTTATTATGCCACATCAATTCCCAGATTACAACAAAAGATTTTGGCTGAAAGAAAAATATTGCAATCACAGGCAGCAAAAACAATAAAGATGTATATATTTATCGTTCCTTTCGCAAAGAAAACGGACCTCCGAAGAAGTCCTTGATCTTATGTTCTATTTACGCCGTTTCGTATTTTTCTTTCAGCCTTTTTGCCTTTCTCGCATCAAGGTCATCTTCTTTCAGAATCCCGGTAAGAGATTCCGTGACACTTTTGCCATCCGGTTTCTGATCATTACTATCAATCTGCTGTTTTTGACTAATTTCCACATCACTCATATGCAGATTCCTCATCGCAAAAGCCAGTCGATGACATTCACAACTTTTATGCCATCGTAATTTCCGAGTGAAAAACGATCCAGTGTCAGGACAATCTTTTCATAATTATCCTGAATGCTCCGCAGCGGTCTCATCTCTCTCTCAAAAGTTTCTTCCGCCGTCATATCAGCAGTTACCTGATAATAGGTAAGCACACCTTCCTTCTGTGTCACAAAGTCGACCTCAGTAGAACCATATTTTCCGATGTTGACTTTGCCACCCCTTCGTGAAAGTTCAAGATACACAATGTTCTCAATGGTAAATCCAAGATCATATCGTTTTCTCGGAAGAATGTGGTTTCTGATTCCCATATCTACCATGTAAAACTTATTGTTGACCTTTAAGAGCTGCTTCCCCACAATGTCAAATCGCTCCACAGGATAAAAAATAAAAGACTCTGTCAGGGCTTCCACATAATCACTGACTGTGTTTTGGGATACTTTTCTACCCGCTGAGGTCAGATAGTCGGTTATACTTTTCATTGACACCGGGCTGCCGATAACGCTTGCCAGATACCTGGCAATTGTCTTTAGTAACGCAATGTCTGTGATTTTTCGTTTTCCACCTTCTTTTTCCCTTCTTGCCTGCCGCTGCTCGATATCTTTTACAATAACGGTATTGTAGGTTCCCTCTAAATACTGATCTATTTTTTCATCCGTGCGGTTCATTACTGCCACATACGGAATTCCACCAGTTTTCATAAACTCTGCAAAAGCTTCCTCTTTTGCCATACCTGTCACCGCCATATACTCACGGAAAGAAAGCGGCAGCATCTTGATCTCTGTGTACCTTCCTGACAAAAGCGTTGCAAGCTCACTTGACAGCATATATGCATTGGAGCCTGTGATATAAACGTCCACATGGTCTCTGATATAAAGGCTGTCAACCACTTTCTCGAATGATGGAACTTCCTGAACCTCATCCAAAAAGATGTATGTCATCTTATCTGCACACAAACGTTCTTTGAGGTAATTGTACAGCTTCATATAATCTTTTAAAGGTTCGTAATCCAGATTTTCAAAATTGATAGAATAATCTGTTCTGGTGTAACTCCATTCGCTAAGAGTCTCTGCTGATACTGTTCCAGAAGTACAGATTTTCCACAGCGGCGGATTCCGGTCACGACCTTGATCTGCTGCTCGTCTTTCCATGCCCAAAGCTGGTCAAGATATTCTTTTCGTTCAACCATATCTGCATTCCTCCTTTTTTCTCAGTATAGCATATTATACGCAGAATATCAAATTATTTTCCTATTTCGGAAACTTTTGTTTTATTCAGCTTAATATTTTTCAATTTCAGAAACATATCGGATACGAGGCACAGCCCCTTTTCGGGGCGTGTACCTTTTGGGTACTGTGTGAACTTCCAGAAATTTTACAACTAAATCCAGCCTATATCCATTCATCGGCATTCCGAATTGAGTCAATGATTTCATCCAATGAACGCCCGCTTTCCAAATATGCATCATATAACGCCTGCTTCGCCCTCTCGATTTTCCGTTCCGGATGTCGTTCGTCCAAAAGTGTGGAAAGCTCCTCAGCAAGAACACTGTATTCCTTATGCTTTTTAATTACTTTTTCCTGAAGTCTTTCTATTTTTCTGTCCAGAGCTTCTATGTGTTTCCTTTCTTCCTGCTCCTGTTTTTCCATGTCATTCTTCCTCTCTGCTATCGTTATCCGTTTTTCCCTGTATAAAACTGAGAATCTCCTCATAACTTTTTTCGCTTCCTGCAATAGCTTTTAAAATTTCTTCATTCAGAATCGCTTTTTTCTTTTTATGCAGGTCTTCCAGTTCCGCTGTCAGACGGTCATACTGTTCACGGTTCCGGCTGATTGCCTTCTCTGTTTTTGCTATTTTCTGTTCAAGTGTTTCCCTGTTCATGTTTCTTGCCATCACTGTACTCCCTTCAAGATTTTGCTGATATTTTCCGCACGGTATTTCACATGATTCCAATCCATGCCAAAAGCACTTAAGATCACTTTCTGTGTTTTGGTTACTGCATGATCAAGCCGGTACACCTTATCCAGCTGGCGTGTCATCTCAATCTTTTCCAGTTCCCGGATTGCTGCCGGAACTGTAAGATAATTCGGTTTTTTTGCCAGTTCTTTTGCCTTTTCCTTTAAGGCTGTATATATCCTGCACCGGATGATCAGTGCAAGAAAACCAATGAATATCTTATTTGATGCCGCCTCTTCTGATGCCACTCTCAGACAATGGTTTCCGAGATAAGATTTATCTGCCCGGAATACTTTTTCCGATACGTCCCTGCTCTTGTAAAGGTTTATCGCATCCTTTGCATCCATCTTTTCGGATGAGATGATAGCAAAATATCCACAGAGCTCCAGCTCATCCTGGATCACCGGCAGCTTGGGTTCGCCATAAACAAAATGTCCGTTTTCCTTGTTATAATGCATATGAAAATACTTATGGAATGCCGGTCCGAATTCATACTCCTTATCTTCATGCTGTTCCATAAATCTCTGCATTTCATGGATTTTTTCTTCCAGTCTTGCACGTTCACCAACCGCTTTGGCAGCACTGTAATAAATATGTATGTATCGTTTCTTTGTGTCACTGGCATACACAAAAGCGTGGACTGTTTTTCCATACACTTCGAATTCCTCGATCCGGTTTCCCCAGTTGTTTTCAAAAGTGCCTTTCAGTTTCCTTACCTGACTGCTTATAAAATCCTTTATTCCTTTTACCATAATGATAAAGGAAAATCCACTGCTGTCCATGTAGTTAAGATTATCTTTGCTGAAATAGCCCCGGTCCAGGATAAACCCGATATTTTTATAACCATAGCCTTTTATCTTATCAACCATAAACTGTAACTGGGATACATCATTGATGCTTCCGGAATATTTTTCATACATGAGAGGCTCCCGGTTGTTTATATCATAGCCAACAGCATAATTGAATATCGGAAGTCCGGCATCCACCTTTGCTGCTCCGAATTCCACTATGTCTATATCTCCGGCCTGACAGTTCTTATTTGTTGAATCATATGATATATAAATACGCTCACGTTTGCATCTGTCTGCATTCCACTGATCCAGAAAATCCTGCCTCTGGTTTTCTTTTATTGACCTCAGGAAATCTGAAAGAAATGAATCACTGTAACATTTCATATCTGGAGTAAAAAGCGGGTGGTTGTAAGCATAATCAGGATAATACTGTGCAGCATTCCCTTCTGTAATAATGGAATAGGCTGCCAGGTCAAGCATGATCCCGGCTGCTTTTGCCCCAAATGAATCCCGCAGTTTTGTATCCAGTTCAAGATCTTTTGCAGCTTTATCTATGATCATATATGCTCCTGTCTTCAAACAGCTGCTCCTACATGAAACTGTTTTTTCCTCAGGATGCTCAATCTCCGGAAAATATTTCCTGAAATTTTCATTAGGTCTCATTTTATTTTCATCTTCCGGTAAAACCTTACCGATTGTAACCCTTTTTACATTTGTATACTGTTTGGACGGATCGTACTCACGGCTGTACTCATAATAAACATAACGCGCCTGACCTTTGGTTCGAAATGTGATTTTTCCTTTTACATCAGGTATATCAACAACATAATCCAGATACATGAACATCTCTCTTCTTTATAGTTGTATTTGCGACTAAATATAGTATAGCATAAAACCTGCATTTCTGCAACAACAAAATGCAGGTTTTTCCTTATTTTTTCAGTATTTTCAGGGCATTCTCAATCCGTATGATTCACTTGAGTTGCACTTTATTATGGAAGTTCACATCTTATTATTCTGAAGGTTCTTCACTGCTTTTTCCATAACCTCTCTCCTCAAGTATTTTCTGACACAAAGGTAAATATGATCTTACGCTTTATCGTCATGAATTATTCAGGTCTTCGTATAGCACATATTTCACAATGCGTAAATGTAATTTTTGTCGATTTTCGCATAAAATCTGCTATTTTTGATACTTTTTCAACAAATCATCCGGGACATCTATCAATCCAAACTTATAAAATATTCCATACAGATAGGATACACCCCTGATATCTCCCAGCGCTTTGGCCGGGACACCACGGGTTTGCCTTCCGTCTTTTCGAATGCTTTTAAAACGGAACTCCATGCCAGACTCTTGCTGTTTTTTCTGCGGTCGATCCATAGTTCTTTTGTTAATTCCCCGTTTCTTCCTCTTTTCAGCTGATAGGTAAACGGCAAACCGGAAATTGTCTCAAAATGATAATCCTGAAAAGCAATAATACATTCCCACAGATGTTCCGGATCCGGATTTCTCTGTAATGTATCAAGTATTTCTTCTCTCTTCTCAGTTTCCGTCATTTCTTCTCATCCCCTTTATTCCACTTCTTAAACAGTATTAGCTTACATATATCCACCGGATTATCCTGAAACATATCTTTCAGTCGCAAGATATATAAATCTTATCACACTTTGTTATGGTTGTGAAGTCTTAACAAAACCCCTGAAAAAAAGATGTCCGCAGACGGTTACTATTCAGAGGTTAGCTGGACAGTAACGCTGTCACAAATAAAAGCTGCCACTTTGCGATCTATCAACCGCTTAAGCGACAGCTTTCTGTACAGCCATATATTTATTTCGGATTTCTCTTTTCTTTTCTTACTCTGATCCTGCGGATCATCCTTCGGATCAACAATACCACAAGTACAATAATGACGATAAAGATCAGACAAATACCTGCGATCATTGCTGAAAACTTATTCGGCTGCTTCACCAGATCAATGATATTTCTGCTGTCCTCCACAACCTTACGTCCATGTGTTGTCTCATAATATTCCGGCACATTGGCAATTCCGTCGCCATCTGTATCTTCAAAGGACTGCATATATCTTGCGATCGCATCCCAGGCCTTTAACTCCCTGTCACCTTCCATGATCGCCTGATCTTCCAGATTCTCAATAGGATTTCCATCCCTGTCCTTCGGTTCAAGAGACAGCAGTCCATAGGACATTTTCATCACTGAACCAAGCATCTGACCGGTATACAGATCTGTCACTACATGATACAGCTTATCATCCTGGATCTCGATCCGTTCTCCGTCTGCCCTGGTGAGATAACAATCCGTCACCTTATTCAGGATCATCCGATGTGGATTGTATGCAAAATTCAATCCACTGCAATATAACCTTGCTGTTGTCATAAAATCCGAAACAGAAGCATCCACCTCTGCTGTCAGCTTCAGCTCCTTTCCGGTCAGATATGCACTGATCAGCGGATATCCGGCAACACCATCCTTTCCGATTCCCAGTGAGAAGGAATTAAAAACATCCTCTACTGTAATATCACCCTTTGTGTATGTATCCCTTACAGTTCCGCTTGGAACAACGGCTACATCAACCGGATCACCATCATAATACTCGGAATTCTCCACTGCATATATGTATGCATCGGACATGATGTCACCAAGATTCAGTTCTTCATGCTTCGTTCCCATTTCTTCCAGACTGTTGAATTCAACATCATTTTCAGCAAGAACCTCTTCTCTTGTATAGCCAAAATCGGAAAGATAATTCTTATCTACCGTATCCATCAGGGCATCGATCCGTTCCTGTGTCGCCTGGTCCGGTTTTATCTTCTCAGAAACAGGAATCAACTCATAGGATGTCAGCTCCCACCGTCCATCCTGCTTCTGCGTCATGGAAAGTGATCCCAGATTTCTTCCGTATTCACCACATGATACGATATATGTGTTCCCATGCTGAATTGCCTCTTTCAGCTCTGAGTGCGTGTGTCCACTGATGATCAGATCGATATCCGGCACCTCTTTTGCAAGGATCTCATCCTCCGATTTATTCTCATCCTCCAGGTCCTCCATGAGACACACAGGCGATCATATCCACTTTTTCATTTTTTTCGATCTCTTCTACTGTCTGTTTTACAGCCTCAACCGGATCCTTAAATTTTAATTCACAGGTCGGTGCACATTCCAGGGCATCCTTGCCGAACACACCGACTACTGCAACCTTCACATCTCCCTTTTGAACTACTACATAATCCTTCACACCGTAGGCTTCAAATGCCGACCGATCTGCTTCTGACCATCGCTTAATCCATCCTGCTCCATGCTGTCCCAGTCCACGTTGCACACTACCAGTGCCGGCACTGTCTCACCGGAAGCTTCGCAGCCTCCAGCATATTTGCCAGTCCCTTTGAACGATAATCATATTCATGATTTCCCAAAGTCGTCACATCATACCCCAGACATCCCAGCATTCGAAGCTCTGCCGCCTCCGTATCGTATACGGTCTGGATCAGGGTTCCCATCGAAAAATCACCGCCATCCAGCACCAGGGTGTCCGGATCTTCCTGCTTCTTTTCATCAATCAGGGTTTTGATCCTTGCAAATCCGCCAACCTCTTTTTGTTCTCCATCTACGATGGTTGAAAAGCTGTTCAAATGCGAATGTGTATCATGGCTGAACAAAACATCGATCTGTTTTGTCTCGGCTGCTTCCACCGGAACATTCCATGTAAAGGGAAGCAGTAATGTGGCAACAAGCATGATCACCAGAAGCCTTGCTGAAATTTTCTTTCGTGTTTTCATAGCCCTCTCCTTTTGTGTATAGTTTTCTTATGCCTTTTTACAAAACCATCAATAATGTTCCCATACCAATCAAAATACATCCGATCAGCGATTTTGCTGTAAATTTCTCGTGTAAAAAAATAAATGCCAGTACCAGCGTGATCACAACGCTCAGCTTGTCTATCGGCACAACCTTAGATGCATCTCCTATCTGCAAAGCACGATAATAACATAACCATGAGGCACCTGTTGCCAGACCTGAAAGTATCAGAAACAGCCAGCTTTTTTTACTGATCGCAGTGATTCCACCTTGTGTATTTGTGAGAAAAACCATTCCCCATGCCATGACAAGCACCACCATCGTTCGAATCGCTGTTGCAAGATTCGAATTAACACCGGTAATACCTACCTTTGCCAGTATGGATGTCAGAGCTGCAAATACAGCAGACAGCAAGGCAAACACAAACCACATAGTAACTCCCCCTTCTTGGCCCGCCGCTTAGTGCTCCATACACCTAAAGCGGGGAATACTTATTCTGCATTCATCGTATCATTTTCTTCTGATATGTCACTATTAACAATTTCATAAGGCATACTGTACCAGATTTTATCATATTTATCTATAACTCCATTTAAAACAGATTTCATTATCTCATAAATTCTTGCAGCCTGATCCTCCATATTGTTATCCACAGTTCCATAGATTTCCCCGAGTCGGATCTTCTGATTCATTTCCTGACTGTTATTAATTCCAATAATAACCGGAAGTTTCATCTGATGTTTTTTGTAATAATCATAGACCCCAAGTGCCATGTCATCATTGTTGCATACGACTGCTCCGTATTCCGGATCGTCTCTTCATCCAGCTTCGCAAATTTTTCCAGGGCAATCTCCCGTTTCCAATCCGCAGTCAGGTTTCCCAGCTGCTTTAACGGCAATTCTCTTCCTGACTCCAAAAATCCGTTAGTTCTCCGAATCGTATCATAATGAGACTCTTCCCCCTCAATCAATATGTAGTCCAGCTTTCCGTTTTGATTCCGATCCACGCTCTGCTTCTGCTTATCCCAAAGCTCCTTCAGCAGCTTTCCCTTGTATCTCTCCGGCAGCTTTCCGTCTGTTC
>ENA-OQCN01000749-OQCN01000749.1-human-gut-metagenome-genome-assembly--contig:-NODE-749-length-17077-cov-2.147434_pt1 | contig 17077 bp, 17 predicted proteins | sample MGYA00242497_ERZ504576 | MGnify/ENA primary metagenome ERZ504576 (study PRJEB26092, sample SAMD00036296) | human gut metagenome | host: Homo sapiens | study: EMG produced TPA metagenomics assembly of... | reverse complement strand
GATGATGCTCAGACGTACGTAGCTGTACATCGATCGATGCTCAGACGTACGTAGCTGTACATCGATCGATGCTCAGACGTACGTAGCTGTACATCGATCGATGCTCAGACGTACGTAGCTGTACTATGAACAAGTGTCCGGCATATTGGATGAAGCATATGTAGCGACGGACGATGAACGCATTGAATCCGCTGTAAAAGCTTTTGGCGGAAAAGTGGTCATGACCTCCGTTCACCATAAAAGCGGCACAGACCGTTGCTATGAAGCGTATACCAAAGTAGGACGAGGATATGATGTGGTTGTAAATATCCAGGGTGATGAACCTTTTATTCAAAAATCACAGCTTGAAGCCGTGAAAGCTTGCTTTGAAGATCCTGCCACACAGATTGCGACTTTGGTGAAACCTTTCATCCCGGATGACGGGCTTGAAGCCTTGGAAAATGTAAACTCTCCCAAAGTAGTAGTCGGTAAGAATATGAATGCTTTGTATTTCAGCCGTTCCATCATTCCTTTCCAGCGTAATGTGGAGAAGGAAGGCTGGCTGAAAGGGCATACTTACTATAAACATATCGGTCTGTATGCTTATCGGGCCGATGTACTGAAAGAAATAACTTCGCTTCCACAATCTTCGCTGGAGCTGGCTGAATCGTTGGAGCAGCTTCGTTGGCTGGAAAATGGTTATACTATTAAGGTGGGAATCAGTGAAGTGGAGACAATAGGCATTGATACGCCTCAGGATCTGGCACGTGCCGAAGCATTTTTAAAACAAAGGGAGGGGGAGTAAATGCTGGACAGAACCACCCCACCGCCAATCCGCCAACTAAGCGAATTCAGTATAACCCGTCCCGACAGGAGGACGATGAAGAACGGGATGCCTTTGAATATCATTCATGCGGGAACCGAGGATGTTGTACGTTTCGATCTTCTGATAGGAGGCGGACAATGGAATCAGGAACAGCCGTTGCAGGCTATGTTTGCCAACAGGATGCTGCGTGAGGGAGCTGGGAATTTAACGTCTTCACAGATTGCGGAGCGATTGGATTATTATGGAGCCTGGCTGGAGTTATCTTCTTCCGTGAACTATGGATTCATAACACTTTACTCTCTGAATAAATATTTTGCCCGCACGCTGGCCGTCATATCCGAGATGATAAAGGCTCCTACGTTTCCGGCAAAGGAACTTTCTGTGGTGGCCGATACGAACAAACAGCAATTTCTGGTGAACAGCACCCGGGTGGAAATGATTGCCCGAAAGCAGCTGAATACAGCCTTGTTCGGTCCGGAGCATCCCTTCGGGCGCTATGCGGTAGCGGAGGATTATGACCGGATTACCCCGGAGGTGCTCCGTTCGTTTTATCGGAAATATTATCATTCGGGCAATTGTTCGGTATATATTTCGGGAAAGGTCACATCGGAAATTATCCGTTGTATAGAAGATAACTTGGGAAGTGGACAATGGGGGGAAGTGACGGAAAAAGCAAAGACAATGCTTGTTCCTCCGGTTACCACCAAAGAAAAGCGTATCTTTATAGAACGTGAGGATGCACTTCAAAGTTCCTTGAAAATGGGATGTTTCGTAATGGACCGTCATCATCCGGACTTTTTGAAGGCACGTGTCATGGTCACTTTGTTCGGAGGGTATTTCGGGAGCCGTCTGATGTCCAATATCCGTGAAGACAAGGGATATACATACGGTATCGGCGCAGGCATTGTGTCCTATCCGGAAACGGGAATACTGACTGTCAGTACCGAGGCGGCCAATGAATATGTGGATTCTATCATAACAGAAGTTTATCGGGAGATGGACAAATTGTGTAATGATCTCGTTCCTCAAGAAGAATTGGAAATGGTGAAGAACTATATGCTGGGCGATTTATGCCGGTCGTACGAGGGACCTTTTTCTTTGTCTGATGCCTGGATTTATATAGAAACGGCAGGGCTGGACGAACGCTTCTTTATCCGTTCGCTGGATGCCATCCGGGGAATCACCAGAGAAGAAATACGCATATTGGCTCAAAAGTATTTCTGCAAAGAAAACTTAATAGAGGTCATTGCGGGTAAAAAAGTGTAATAACCTATCATGTCCAAAGATAGAAAATCGTATCTTTGGCATAAATCTTATCTATTATAAGTAACGAACCAATGAAGAAATACGTATATATATTATTGCTTTTGGCATCGGTCAGTACATTGGCCACCGCTCAGATAAAAATCGGGAATTATACTTTTAAAGACGGGGGCGAATATACCGGAGAACTGAAAGGCAGAAAACCAAACGGTAAAGGAAAAACAATCTACAAGAACGGAAATACCTACGAAGGGGAATATATAAAAGGTAAACGCGAGGGGAACGGGACATATACGTTTCACGATGGAGAAAAGTATGTGGGGCAATGGTTCCAGGACCAGCAACACGGCAGCGGAACCTATTATTTTATGAATAACAACCGGTATGAGGGTATGTGGTTTACCGATTATCAGCAGGGTGAAGGCACTATGTATTATTATAACGGAGATGTTTATATAGGTAACTGGTTTCAGGACAAACGTAGCGGAAAGGGTACTTATACCTGGAAAGCAGGAGCCAAATATGAGGGCGAATGGAAAGAAGACAAGAAAAACGGACAGGGTGTTATGGTATGGCCCGACCAGTCAAAATATGAAGGCGAGTGGAAAGATGACGCACGTGACGGAAAGGGACGTTTTACTATGTCAACGGTGACAAGTATGTGGGTGACTGGAAGGATGACGTGCAGCATGGTAAAGGCATTTATTACTTTCATAGCGGTGACCGTTACGAAGGTGACTACGTGAACGGTGAACGTACCGGGCAGGGTATTTATATACACAAGAATGGTGACAAGTATGTAGGGCAGTTCAAGAACGGCGAGCAGCATGGGACCGGAACCTTTACATGGGGCCAACGGTGCTGTGTATGAAGGGCAGTGGGTGAATAACCAGCGCAGCGGTAAAGGACACTATATCTGGGCGAACGGCGATGACTATGAAGGTGAATGGAAAAACAACATGGCCGACGGTGAAGGCACTTTGCGCACGGCTGACGGAACCAAATACAAGGGGCATTTCGTAAAAGGAAAGGAAGACGGCAAAGGTGTGCTTGAAGATAAAAACGGAGTACGCTATGACGGATTTTTCAAACAAGGGAAGAAACACGGCGCTTTTGTGGAGACTGACAAGAATGGAAATGTAATCCGTAAAGGTGTTTATAAGTTTGGAACGCTGGATGCGGAACAAAAATAAGAATATAATGTTGGATTTAGAGAAGATAACGTTGAATGTACGTGAAATAGCACTCCGGGCGGGTGCTTTTCTTCGTAATGAGCGTAGCGGTTTTGACCGTAGCAAGGTAGAGAAGAAAAATGCTCACGACTATGTGTCGTATGTAGATAAGGAATCGGAACGCCGTATTGTGGCCCAACTTCGGGAATTGCTTCCCGAAGCAGGATTCATTGCCGAAGAAGGTTCGGGCAGCCTGACTACGGAAAACTATTGCTGGCTGGTAGATCCGCTGGACGGAACCACCAATTTTATCCATAATAATGCTCCTTATTGTGTGAGTATCGCCCTTCGCAATAAAGAAGAACTGCTGGTTGGGGTGGTGTATGAGGTATGCCGCGATGAACTTTACTGGACTTATAAAGGAGCGCCTTCTTATCTGAACAACAAAGAAATACATGTGTCAGATGTTTCTGATATGGACGAAGCGTTTGTGGCGTTAGGCTTTCCATACGATTCGCAAAAGTATAAGCCTTTGGCGGAGCATATCGTGCACGAGTTATATGGAAATGTGGGAGCATGCGCCTGCAAGGAGCTGCTGCGGCAGAACTTTGCTATGTAGCTGCCGGTCGCTTTGAAGCCCGTATAGAAGGACTGCTGGGACCGTGGGATATTGCGGCCGGTTCGATAATCTTGATGAATGCCGGTGGAAAAGTGACAGATTACAGCGGAGGGGGAGATTTCTATTCCGGTCATGAAGTGTTGGCTACCAATGGAAAGCTGCATGATGGGTTTCTCAAGGTCTTGGGAAAAAAATAAATACTTCGCTTTTTTCTAGTTCGTTACAAATATATTTTGTAAGTTTGTCAAGTGAACACATGAACATAATGTAACATGGATGTATCTGTTATCTTTCAATTTTTAAAAGACCTGGCCGCAAACAATAACCGGGAGTGGTTTCAGGGGCATAAGGATGAATATCTGAAAGCTCAAAAAGAGTTTGAGGAATTACTGACAGCAATCATCGCCCGCATTTCGTTGTTTGACGAAAGTATTGTCGGTATTCAAGCCAAGGACTGTACATACCGAATTTATCGCGACACGCGTTTTTCCAGTGATAAGACTCCTTATAAGATACACTTGGGCGGCTATATCAACGCTCGTGGAAAGAAATCGGAACATTGTGGATATTATGTTCATATAGAGCCTGATAACTGTATGCTTGCTGGTGGAAGCTGGTGCCTGGAACCTAAAGTGCTGAAAGCTGTCCGCCAGTCCGTTTATGACAACATAGACGAATACAGGGAAATTGTGGAAGATCCTGCGTTCAAGCAATACTTTCCTGTTATCGGAGAGAATCACTTAAAAACGGCTCCCAAAGGATTTCCGAAAGATTTTGAATATATTGATTATTTAAAATGTAAGATTATACCTGTGCTTATATGGTGCCTGATGCGTTTTTCCTTGCCCCTGACCTGTTGGACAAAGTAGAGGATGTTTTCAAGCAACTGAAGCGTTTTGCTGATTTTACAAATTTCACAATAGACGACTTTGAATGATAAAAGCAATATTTTAACCATTAAAATGAAATAATTATGGTAGTAGACAGATTAGAAAACTTAGAAAAGTACGCTTCATTGAATCCTTTGTTCGCTAAAGCAATGGAATATCTGAAGGCTACAGACTTGAACGCTCAGGAATTAGGAAAAGTAAAATTACAGGGTGATGATCTGGTAGTAAACTTTTCTCAGACCAAGCCTAAAACTAAAGAAGAAGCAAAATTAGAAACTCATAATCAGTTTATTGATATACAGATTCCTCTGTCAGGGGTGGAAGTGATGGGTTATACGGCCCGTGAAGATCTTCCCGAAGCAGACTATGATGCAGATAAGGATATCTCGTTCTATCCGGGACTTGCCGAAAGCTATATTCCTGTAAAGCCGGGAATGTTTGCCATCTTTTTTCCACAGGATGCTCACGCTCCGGGAGTGTCTCCTGACGGCGTGAAAAAGTGAATCGTTAAAGTTTTGGTTTGAAAGAGAATAACTAACAAGTAATCATATTATGGAAAATACCACTCCTAAATTAGGCATAATAGAAAGTGATCCTTGGCTGGAACCGTATTCGGCAGCGATTGAAGGACGCCATCAGCATGCACTAGACAAAGAATTGGAACTGACCGGAGGCAAAGGAACTTTATCGGACTTTGCCACCGGATATTTATATTTCGGCTTGCATCGTACCAGAAGAGGGTGGGTGTTCCGTGAATGGGCTCCGAATGCGAAGGAAATTTATCTTATCGGAGATTTCAACGACTGGAAAGAACATGGCGATTATAGGATGTACCATGTAAAGAACTCTCCTGGTGTATGGGAGGTGGAATTACAAAGCGGTGCTATAAAGCATGGTGATTTGTATAAACTGAAAGTCCGTTGGAATGGCGGTGAAGGAGAACGCATACCGGCATGGGCCAACCGTGTGGTACAGGATGAGCAGACAAAGATATTCAGTGCACAGGTCTGGGAACCGGAGAATCCTTACCGGTTCAGAAAGAAGGTGTTCCGTGCAAAGACTGATCCTTTGATGATTTATGAATGTCATATCGGTATGGCTCAGGAAGAAGAAAGGGTAGGGACTTATAATGAGTTCCGTGAGAAAATATTGCCGCGTATAGCGGAAGCCGGATATAACTGTATTCAGATTATGGCTATTCAGGAGCATCCTTATTATGGGAGTTTCGGGTATCATGTTTCCAGTTTCTTTGCTCCGTCATCCCGTTTCGGTACACCGGATGAATTGAAGGAATTGATTGATACGGCACATAGAATGGGAATTGCCGTCATTATGGATATTGTTCACTCTCATGCCGTGAAGAATGAAGTGGAGGGACTTGGCAATTTTGCCGGTGATCCTAATCAATACTTCTATCCGGGCGGGCGGCGTGAACATCCGGCATGGGATTCCTTATGCTTTGATTATGGTAAGAATGAGGTGATTCATTTCTTGCTGTCCAATTGTAAGTATTGGATGGATGAGTTCCGTTTTGACGGTTTTCGTTTTGACGGTGTGACATCGATGTTGTATTATAGCCACGGCTTGGGAGAGGCGTTCTGTAATTATGGGGATTACTTTAACGGGAATCAGGATGATAATGCGATTTGTTATTTGACATTGGCCAACAAGTTGATTCATCAGGTAAATTCCAAAGCGATTACCATTGCGGAAGAAGTTTCGGGTATGCCCGGGTTGGCAGCACCGATTCAAAATGGTGGATATGGGTTTGATTACCGTATGGCCATGAATATTCCGGATTATTGGATTAAAACAATCAAGGAGAAGATTGATGAAGACTGGAAACCGAGCAGCATGTTCTGGGAAGTGACCAACAGACGCAAGGACGAGAAGACTATTTCGTATGCCGAAAGCCATGACCAGGCATTGGTGGGCGATAAGACTATAATTTTCCGTCTGATAGATGCTGACATGTATTGGCATTTCCAGAAAGGGGATGAAAATTATACAGTGCATCGCGGCATCGCATTGCATAAGATGATTCGTTTGCTTACTGCCTCTACCATCAATGGAGGATATTTGAACTTTATGGGTAATGAATTCGGGCATCCCGAATGGATTGATTTCCCGCGTGAAGGTAACGGATGGTCGCATAAATATGCCCGTCGTCAGTGGGGGCTTTTTGATAATAAGAACCTGTGTTACCATTACTTGGGCGATTTTGATTCAGCTATGGTCCACCTCATTGAGAGTGTGAAAAATATTCAGGAAACTCCAGTGATTGAAGTATGGCATAACGACGGTGACCAAGTGTTGGCTTACCGGCGTAAGAATTTGATTTTTGTATTTAATTTCAATCCTACCAAGTCATTTACAGACTATGGTTTCCTAGTGCCTGTCGGGGCGTATGATGTGGTACTGAATACGGATGCGACAGCTTTCGGAGGCAATGGTCTGGCTGATGACAGTATACGTCATTTCACTAATTTCGACCCTCTTTATAAGAAGGATAAAAAGGAATGGCTGAAACTGTATCTGCCTGCCCGTTCGGCTGTGGTATTGAAAAAAGTGAAAGAGTAATTTATGAGCAACAACAACAGCTTATCCTATAAAAGAGCCGCCCGCATCCTCACGGTTGCGTGCGGTCTTCTTTTCTCTATTTTTAGTATTGTCTATCTTTTTGTGCTTCAGAAAGATGTAGTAGGTGCATTGCATTATTCATTGTCACAAGGAAAGACACATTATTCTCCGTTGGTGGGAGCTATTATCATTACAGTGGTTTTATTGGTATTCCGTTGGGGAATCAATGGATTGATGGGATTAAAGGGGCCTGTACGGACACTTTCTTATTTCCCGTCTTGTCTGTTGCTGGGAGTGCTGACGGATGTGGACCGGACTATTTTCCACGGAGGAAACATAGGAGATAAATGGTTTTGGCTGCTGCCGTTGCTTTTGCTTATATATATAGGTGTGGTCTATACTTTACGGCGTGTGTTTCGTTCCTGGCTGAATCAAGAGGGGTCCATATTGGGCTTAATAAACTCTAACTTAGCTATTTTGACACTTTTATGCCTGATGACGGTAGGTATAGGAAATACGAATGTGAATTTTCATCATGAACTGGCTGTGGAGCAGGCTATCCGTAATCATCATTATGAAGCTGCACGGATGGTAGGAGCAAAGTCTTTGGAAACAACCCGTACATTGGCAGTGCTTAGAGCCTATGCTATGTCTTTGGAAGGTACCATGGGGGAGCATTTGTTTGAATACCCTCAATATTATGGTGCGGAAGGGCTTTTGTTTGCGCCTCATTCTCAGGAAACTTTGCGCTTGAATGCCGATAGCTTGTATGCTTATCTTGGTGCAAGACCACATGTTGCAGAAAAGACAGTAGACTTTTTGGCTCGTATCTGTCGTGATGAAATAGGTAGACATACCGCTTTGAATTATTATATGAGTGCATTGCTGCTGGATAAGAAATTGGACAAATTTGTATCGGCGGTTGATATGTATTGTTTCGAGCAAGATACATTGCCGCGTTATTATCGTGAGGCATTGGTGCTTTACAAACGGACTCATCCTGGATATGGAAGAGAAGTCAAAGACACGCTGATGGTGCGGCGTTTGGATGAGTTTCTTAACCGTCAGAAGGAATTTTCATCACCGGTGGAAGAGAAAAACCATATGCGGCGGGAATATGGTGATACCTATTGGTGGTATTATCGTTATCAATAAGTTATTTTTATACTTTTTGATCCTATATTTTTGCTAAATCATTGGTACTTTCCCATGCTTTTTTACTAATTTTGCAAACTCTTAAAAAGGAAAAACAAAAATAACGATATAGCAATGGCAGTAGAATTGAAAGAACTTACCAAAAGAAGCGAGAATTATTCTCAGTGGTATAATGATTTGGTGGTGAAGGCCGATTTGGCTGAACAATCACCTGTGCGTGGATGTATGGTTATCAAGCCTTACGGATACGCCATTTGGGAGAAAATGCAGCGTCAGTTGGACGATATGTTTAAGGAAACCGGCCACGTGAACGCTTATTTCCCGTTGCTTATCCCGAAATCTTACCTTAGCCGTGAAGCTGAGCACGTAGAAGGATTTGCCAAAGAGTGTGCTGTAGTTACTCACTACCGTCTGAAGAATGCAGAGGACGGTTCGGGTGTTATCGTAGATCCGGCTGCCAAACTGGAAGAAGAATTGATTATCCGCCCTACATCTGAGACAATCATTTGGAGTACATATAAGAACTGGATTAATTCCTATCGTGACTTGCCTATCTTGTGTAACCAATGGGCAAATGTTATGCGGTGGGAGATGCGTACCCGATTGTTCCTGCGTACTGCGGAGTTCTTGTGGCAGGAAGGTCATACGGCTCATGCGACCCGCGAGGAAGCAGAAGCGGAAGCACAGAAAATGTTGCATGTGTATGGTGACTTCGCCGAGAAGTATATGGCTGTCCCGGTAATCAAAGGGGTAAAATCGGCTAATGAACGTTTCGCGGGTGCGTTGGATACTTACACCATCGAAGGTTTGATGCAGGATGGAAAGGCATTGCAATGTGGTACTTCTCACTTCTTGGGACAGAATTTTGCGAAAGCGTTCAATGTACAGTTTGTTGACAAAAACAATAAGCTGGATTATGTTTGGGCTACTTCCTGGGGAGTATCTACCGCCTGATGGGTGCTTTGATAATGACTCACTCTGATGATAACGGATTGGTGTTGCCACCGCATTTGGCTCCTATTCAGGTAGTTATCGTTCCTATTTATAAGAATGATGAAATGCTGAAGAAGATTGATGCAAAAGTAGAAGGCATTGTCAATAAGTTGAAAGCAATGGGTATCTCTGTGAAATATGATAATGCAGACAATAAGCGTCCGGGATTCAAGTTTGCAGATTACGAACTGAAAGGTGTGCCTGTTCGCTTGGTAATGGGTGGCCGTGATCTTGAAAACAATACAATGGAAGTGATGCGTCGTGATACATTGGAGAAAGAAACTCGTTCTTGCGACGGAATCGAAGAATATGTACAACAATTGTTGGAGGATATCCAGAACAATATTTATCAGAAGGCATTGAACTATCGTAACGAACATATCGTGAAAGTGGATTCATACGATGATTTCAAGGAACAAATAGAGAAAGGCGGCTTTATTCTGGCTCATTGGGATGGAACCCCGGAAACGGAAGACCGGATTAAAGAGGATACCAAGGCAACAATTCGTTGTCTTCCTTTTGATGCTGATGAAGAGAGCCTGACTCCGGGCAAGTGTATGGTAACCGGAAAGCCATCTGCTCGCCGTGTTCTCTTTGCGAGAGCATATTAAACTTCGACACATTTATTTTATTTTAATACATTATGTGGAGTCGCAGCAGTGAATGCTCCCGACTCTTTTTGTTTTTATGTGATGATTAATATAGAAAATATATCTATCAGTTTGGCAACCTGACTCTTTTCAGAGGACTCGACCTGCAAGTTCATTACGGAGAAAGCGTATGTATTTGTGGTGGTTCCGGCAGTGGAAAATCTTCATTGCTGAAAGCTGTTTTGGGCTTTGTACCTTTAAGTGAAGGGACAATAAAGGTGGACGGCACACTGCTGGCACCTAGAACGGCGGATCATATCCGAAAGAAAATAGCATGGATTCCCCAGGAGTTGGCTCTTCCTTCGGAATGGGTCAGTGAAATGGTGCGGATGCCTTTTGAACTGAAGGCAAACCGTGAGGCGGGATTCAACAAAGAGCGGCTGATGGATTATTTCGTATCATTAGGATTGGAAGAGAAACTTTATGATAAACGGGTAAATGAAGTGTCGGGTGGTCAGCGTCAGCGTATCATGTTGGCAGTGACAGCCTTGCTTGACAAACCTTTACTGGTAGTGGACGAACCGACTTCGGCACTTGATCCGGAATCGTGCTTACGGGTGATTAACTTCTTTAAATCCTTGTGCAGTAAAGGAATGACTATCTTGTCTGTTTCGCATGACAAACAGTTTGCCGCCGGATGCGACAAGGTATTTACTTTATAATCTGACTGATGGGAACAATTGATATAGACTATGGCAGTTTGGGAATAGGATTGCTGCTGATGCTTATTCCGGTTTATTTTTTATGGCATTTCAAGACGGGCTTGCTTAAACCGGTTCTGATAGGCACGGTACGTATGATTATACAGTTGTTTTTGATTGGGGCTTATCTTCGTTTTCTGTTTGAATGGAACAATCCGTTTATTAATTTTTTGTGGGTGATCATCATGGTTGGGGTGGCTGCTGAAACGGCTTTGACGCGTACGCGGTTAAAACGTGGAATTTTGATGATTCCAATCTCTATCGCTTTTTTTGTAACAGTGGTGCTCGTCGGACTTTATTTTCTTGGTTTTGTATTAAAGTTGGATAACATCTTCAGTGCCCAGTATTTTATTCCGGTTTTTGGTATAATCATGGGGAATATGTTGGGAGTGAATGTGATAGGATTAAATACTTACTATGCCGGATTGCGTAGGGAACAGCAACTTTATTATTTTCTGTTGGGGAATGGCGCTACCCGTAATGAGGCGATAGCTCCATTTGTGCGTCAGGCTCTTATTAAAGCGTTCAGCCCGGGCATTGCCAATATGGCAGTAACAGGCTTGTTGCATTGCCGGGAACTATGATTGGGCAGATATTGGGAGGAAGTTCGCCACATGTGGCTATCAAATATCAGATTATGATTGTAGTTATCACTGTGGTGGCATCCATGCTTTCACTAATGATGACCATTTTTCTGGCCTCACGGAAATCATTCGACAGTTATGGCCGGTTGTTACGGGTTCATAAGGATACCAAACGGAAGTAGGGGCCTTATTCTTGCTTTGTATACATTTTATATATTTCTTTCAATAAAATAGAAAAACATGAATGAGCAAATTTGGAAATATATAGCAGAATTATCAACTCCCGGTTTCTTTGTCACTGCGGATATAATGTATGAAGGAGAGGAATTTCCCGTAGATATTAAAGCATTTATCATTGATAAACTAGCTCTGATAGAAACAGGAATATCAGCCCGCAAATTTACGTTTCATTCGGGCGGATGGCGTATTCATCTTACTTTTTTCCCGACAGACCGTGTTGTTGACGAGCGTTATGCTTTGAAAAATAAAATGATAAAGTGGGGAAAGTATAAAAAATAGCTTGGTTGCTTTTTAAATTCAAATGGATTGATTATCTTTGCAATCAAATTTTCGCGAACGAATGAAAATTAAGGAAATAGTAAGTGCCTTGAAAGGTTCGCGCCTCTGCCTTTGCAAGACGGATTTGATAATGCCGGATTGCAAGTTGGACTGACAGAAGCGGAAGCAACAGGGGCTTTGTTGTGTCTGGACGTTACTGAAGCTGTTGTGGATGAAGCTGTCATGTTGGGATACAACCTGATTATATCGCATCATCCACTTATATTTAAAGGTTATAAATCTATTATTGGTCGGGATTACATTGAACGGTGTGTGTTGAAAGCCATTAAAAAATGATATTGTCATTTATTCGGCACATACCAATCTGGATAATGCTCCCGGAGGTGTCAATTATAAAATAGCTGAAAAGATAGGCCTCAAGAATGTACGCATATTAGACCCGAAAGAAGAATATTTATTGAAGTTTGTAACTTTTGTGCCGGATGCACAGGCTGACAGAGTAAGAAAAGCTTTATTTGAAGCCGGTTGTGGTTGCATAGGTAATTATGATTCATGCAGCTATAATTTGGAAGGTGAGGGGACTTTCCGTGCGCAGAGAGGAACCAGTCCGTTCTGTGGAGAAATAGGCGAATTGCATAAGGAATCCGAGGTGCGTATAGAAACGATTCTTCCGGCTTTTAAAAAGGCTGCGGTGATAAAAGCATTATTGGCAACACATCCTTATGAAGAACCGGCTTTTGATTTTTATCCGTTGAAAAATACCTGGACACAAGTAGGTTCGGGAGTGGTCGGAGAATTGGAAGAGCCTGAAGCCGAACTGGATTTCTTGAAACGCATCAAGAAACGTTCGAAGTGGGCTGTCTGCGACATACTCGTTTATCCGGTCGTCTGATACAGAAAGTAGCGTTGTGTGGCGGAGCTGGAGCATTTTTTATTGCCTAAAGCGGTAAGTGCCGATGCTGATGTATTTATCACAGGTGAAGTGAAATATCATGATTATTTCAATTATGAGAATGATATCCTGGTAGCTGAAATGGGGCATTATGAGAGTGAACAGTATACAAAAGAAATATTTTATTCAATCATACAGGAGATGTTTCCGGAGCTGGAAGTCCAGATAACCCGGGTAAATACAAATCCTATTAAATATTTGTAAGAAAAACTATGGCTAGAGAAGCAAAGAAAGACCCGAGCGAATTAACAGTGGAAGAAAAGCTGAAGGCTTTGTACCAGTTGCAAACCATGTTGTCTGAAATCGATAAAATTAAGACTCTGAGAGGGGAACTTCCTCTTGAAGTTCAAGACCTTGAAGATGAGGTTGCCGGTTTGAGCACTCGTATCGAGAAAATTAAAGCTGATATCGAGGAATTGAAATCAAACATTGCAACTAAGAAAATTGAAATCGAGACAGCTAAGACTTCTGTTGAAAAATATAAAGCTCAGCAGGATAATGTGCGTAATAATCGTGAATATGATGTGTTGACAAAGGAAATTGAATTCCAGTCATTGGAAATCGAGCTTTGCGAGAAACGCATAAAGGAATATATTGCAGCGGAAAAAGCAAAGAGCGAGGAGATAGAGCACAGTAATCAAGACTTGGATGAAAGAAAGAAGGACTTGGAAGCGAAGAAATCCGAATTGGAAGAAATTGTTTCTGAAACCAAGCAGGAAGAAGAAAAGCTGAGAGAGAAAGCAAAAGTATTGGAGACAACAATCGAACCGCGTCTGTTGCAGGCATTTAAACGTATCCGTAAGAATTCTCGAAATGGATTGGGAATTGTATATGTTCAGCGTGATGCATGTGGTGGTTGTTTTAACAAGATTCCGCCCCAGAAACAGCTTGATATCCGTATGCGTAAGAAAATTATCGTATGTGAATATTGTGGTCGCATCATGATTGACCTGAATTGGCGGGTGTGATTGCTGAACAGCATTTGGAAACTGTCAAGAGATAATATATCTCCTGAAGCAGTATCTTTTTTCTTTGTGGAAAAAGAATTTTATCACATTCTAAGCAAGATCTTGTAAGAAGATGTTGCTTAGAATGTTTTTATATCTACAGTTCTGAATAATGGGGAATCTCCGGTAGAAAAAGGTATGTTTTTGTATTGTAATCAATATGGCAGCAGTAATGGTTCAATCCGTTGCTGACAATCAGATAATCAACTTTCAGGACCATGTTATACCTGGTTATCTGATCAAATACTGTTTGCGTGATTTCTATATGTGGAGCTTTGTATTCCACAATCAGTTTGGCACTTAGATCTTTGTTGTAGAGCACAGTATCACAACGTTTTTTTGTTCCGTTTAAGTCCAGTTGTATTTCGTTGGCCAGTAATCCCTTCGGATATCCTTTATAATCCGTCAGATAATGAACAAAATGTTGTCTTACCCATTCTTCCGGAGTAAGGGCGACATATCTCTTGCGAAGCATATCGAAAATAACATTTTTTCCATTTCGCTCCGCGATTTTAATTTCGTAGGATGGTAAGTTTAATGATAACATTTAGTAAATTTGCATAAGTGTAACTCGGTAATAACCGATACAAAAATACAAAAGATTATGAAAACAAAAGAGGAAATTGTAGCAAACTGGCTTCCCCGCTACACAAAAAGAAGCTTGAATGATTTCGGAGAATACATCCTTCTGACCAATTTCAATAAATATGTGGAACTTTTTGCCGACAAATTTAATGTGCCGGTACTAGGACGTGATGCCAATATGACTTCGGCACATGCGGAAGGAATCACTATTATTAATTTTGGCATGGGAAGTCCCAATGCTGCTATCATTATGGATTTGCTAGGGGCCATCCAGCCTAAAGCATGTTTGTTTTTAGGCAAATGTGGGGGCATAGATAGGAAAAATAAGTTGGGAGATCTGATTCTACCCATTGCAGCCATTCGTGGAGAAGGAACATCCAATGATTATTATCCGCCTGAGGTACCTGCGTTACCTGCATTTATGTTGCAGCGTGCCGTTTCGTCGGCTATTCGCGACCATGCCCGCGATTATTGGACTGGAACGGTATATACTACCAACCGCCGTATATGGGAGCATGATGAAGAGTTTAAAAAGTATCTCCTTAAAACGCGTGCCATGTGTGTGGATATGGAAACGGCTACGCTGTTTACTACTGGTTTTTACAATCATATTCCTACTGGAGCATTACTTTTGGTATCCGACCAGCCGATGATTCCTGAAGGGGTGAAGACGGAGAAAAGCGACAGTATTGTAACGCAGCAATATGTAGAGGAGCATGTGGAGATTGGTATTGCTTCATTACAGATGATTATTGAGGAAAAGAAAACGGTCAAGCACTTAAAATTTGACTGGTAATTTTACTGTGTATGGCAAAAGAAACAACATACGAAGAGATAGCCCGTGAGCTGAAAAACCGTATCTATAAGCCTGTTTATTATCTAATGGGTGAAGAGTCTTATTATATAGACCGGATATCTGAGTATATAGCACAAACGGTGTTAAATGAAAATGAAAAAGAATTCAATCAGACTATTGTTTATGGGGCTGATACAGATATCGCGACTGTTATCAATGCAGCCAAGCGTTATCCCATGATGTCCAAATATCAAGTTGTAATAGTAAAAGAGGCTCAAAATATAAAGAATATTGAAGAGCTTGTTTATTATCTCCAAAAACCTTTGGATTCTACAATTCTGGTGTTATGCCATAAACATGGTACATTGGATAGAAGAAAAAAATTGGCAGCTGAAATAGAGAAAGTAGGTGTCCTTTTCGAATCGAAAAAGATTAAGGATGCTCAGCTTCCTGGCTTTATATCTTCTTACTTGAAACGTCGTTCAGTAGAAATAGAGCCTAAGGCTTCAGAAATGATGGCGGAATTTGTTGGAGCAGATTTAAGCCGTATGGCCGGAGAGTTGGAAAAATTAATTATCACGCTTCCAAGAGAGCAAAAGCGGATTACTCCTGAACAAATAGAACGTAACATTGGCATAAGTAAGGATTATAATAATTTTGAACTTAGGAATGCTTTGGTGGCAAAGGATGTTTTCAAGGCTAATCAGATAATAAAATATTTTGAGGAGAATCCCAAAACAAATCCTTTGCAGATGACCTTGTCTGTGTTATTTAATTTCTTCTCTAATTTAATGCTTGCATATTATGCTCCTGATAAGTCAGAGCAGGGTATAGCCAATCAGCTGGGGCTTAAATCATCATGGCAGTCTAAAGACTATATGGTTGCTATGAGGAAATATAGCGGAGTAAAGGTAATGCAAATTATTGGTGAGATTCGTTACTGTGATGCAAAATCAAAAGGAGTGGGTAATCCATCTTTGGGAGATGGAGATTTGCTGCGCGAACTTGTATATAAAATTCTTCATTAATTAACAGGGTCAAGTAAGATTCCGATGTCCCGATGCTTTTATTTTTTAAGTGTCGGGATTCTTTTTATCCTTTCTCTTAGCAGAAATCCTGTTGATGACTCAATTGAGAATAATATTTTACATTCATACTTTTATTATTACCTCATTTAATGCTACAGTTATGTTTTTGTTCTCTATTTTTCTAGATGATGAGAGATGGATGATGAGAAAAATAGTATTAACTTGCTTATTCCTAGATTGATAGACCATTTTTCGCCTTCTTAGAATCGCGTATTTTAAAGGGAATGTCTGTTTGTACATGAATAATGGCAGTATTTAGCTTTTCGGAGTAAAATGAATAAGAAGAATGGAAAGAATGCAGATGAAGCAAGTAAACAGCGACAATTTATTTTTGCAAATTCATACGTTAGTTTAAATTTTGAATCCATACTTTGTCCTCTTATCGTGCATTCTATGATTCTCATTATCTATGAATCCCATAAAGCGAAAATGGGCTAAAACTTGGATGGGGAGTTCTTGTCTTTACCATGAAAAATACATTGATACTTGTAAAATAGGAAAACAAAATATTCATAGGATCAAGCTGGAGCGTAAAACAGAGAAAATTCACTTTTAGAAATAATTATAATTTAATTTTGTAATCTTACATCTGTAAACTTTCCTAATATAGGAGATATTATAAGCTTTGCAGGTTTAACAATGTAAATAATACAAATATAAACAAGGTAGTAGTCAAGTAGTGAAGATTACATATATAAATGTATATGAATAATTATTT
>ENA-OQCN01000747-OQCN01000747.1-human-gut-metagenome-genome-assembly--contig:-NODE-747-length-17086-cov-7.381685_pt1 | contig 17086 bp, 20 predicted proteins | sample MGYA00242497_ERZ504576 | MGnify/ENA primary metagenome ERZ504576 (study PRJEB26092, sample SAMD00036296) | human gut metagenome | host: Homo sapiens | study: EMG produced TPA metagenomics assembly of... | reverse complement strand
GGCGGCGTGCCGGAATCCATTGAACTCGTGGGACTCTGCACCGACATCTGCGTGATTTCCAATGCCATGCTGCTGAAAGCATTTTATCCGGAAGTGCCGATTTCGGTCGATGCATCCGCGTGCGCGGCGTAACGCCGAAGAGTCATAAAAATGCATTGGAAGCTATGAAAATGTGCCAGATTGACGTCATAAACGAATAGACAGAAAAGAGGAAGAGCAATGAGCACAACAAGATTATTTGATCAGGATGCGTACCTGGGTGAATTTGAGGCAACCGTAGAACGAAGCGTCTGTGAGGGCGGCATGTACCGCGTGCTGCTGGACCAGACCGCATTTTTCCCGGAGGGCGGCGGTCAGCCATCAGATGAGGGAACGCTGGATGGCATTTTTGTGTCAGATGTACAGGAAATCGACGGTGAAATCTGGCATACCGTGGAAGCACCGCTTGAGCCGGGCAAAATGGTGGTCGGAAAGCTTGACTTTGAAAAAACGTTTTTCCAATATGCAGAATCATTGCGGAGAGCATATCGTGTCAGGCATTATCCACCGGATTTACGGCTTCAACAACGTTGGCTTCCATATGGGAAGTGATGTGACTACCGTTGATTTTGACGGCGTTCTGACCGAGGAACAGCTCTACGATGTAGAACAGGAGGCCAATGAGGCTGTACTTCGCAATGTTCCGGTTACCATCAGCTATCCGTCAAAGGAAGAGCTGGAAACGATGGATTATCGCAGCAAAAAAGAAATTGAGGGGCAGGTGCGGATTGTGACCATCGAGGGGTATGACCGCTGTGCATGCTGCGGAACCCATGTTGCAAAAACAGGAGAAATCCGTCTGATTAAAATCCTAAGCGCTCAGAAATACAAAGGCGGCGTCCGCGTCGCTATGCTTTCCGGTGAAAAAGCGTATGCGGATTATTGCTTAAAGCATGTTAATACACTTGGCATCGCCCGTCTGCTTTCCGTAAAACCGGAGGAGGCCGGAGATGCGTGGTACGGCTGAAACAGAAAAATATTGAGATGAAAAAAGAAATGAAACAGCTCAAAAAAGAACTGTATACACTGCAGGGAGCACCGGAGAGAAAAAAATAAAATTCCCGATTGTGAAGAAGCATATGATGTAGGACAGCAAAAACAGGGAGAAAGCAAATATGGCAAAAGAGAAAGAAATTAAAACAAATGCAATGCGTATTCTGGACCGGCAGAAGGTCAAATACGAGGTTCTTCAGTACGAATGCGATGAATTTATCGATGGTCTCCACACTGCCGAAGTAACCGGTGCGCCGGTCGAGCAGTCGTTTAAAACGCTTGTGGCACAGGGAAAAAGTAAACAGTATTATGTGTTGGTTCTTCCGATTGCAGAGGAAGTGGATCTGAAAAAAGCGGCAAAAGCGGTAGGGGAAAAATCCATTGAGATGATCCATGTGAAAGACATCACCGCAGTCAGCGGCTACGTCCGTGGCGGCTGCAGCCCGATCGGCATGAAAAAACAGTATCCGACTGTGATCCAGGAATGCGCGGCAGACTTTGACAAGGTTTACGTGAGCGGAGGACGAATCGGAACGACACTGTGCATGGCGCCGGAAGACTGAAGAAGGTCAGCAGGGCGGAGTATGCGGATTTTATACAGTAAAATGAAAAAAATATATTTATGCAGACCAGAATCAAAGAAAAAGGTTCTGGTCTGTTTTTTTTCTTTTTACCGGGGGCGTATCCGAGAAGAACGATCCGTGAAAAAGTCGAAAGATGTAGAAAGCAGGCAGGGTTAAGATGAATTTCTTTCAAAACAGAACAAGAAAATAATAAGCCAAAAGACAGTGCTGAAATTGCGATACGATTCTACGGATCCGTGAAAATCGGAAAAGCTTTCACACGACTTTTCAAATTGGCGTGAGAATTTTCCTCTCATTTTTGGAAGCAATTCACAAACCGGAAAAACTTGGCGAAAACCGCTGGACAAATCGAGATGGGGAAACTATAATGACCTCACAATCAAGTTAAGCCAAACGAAACGGGAGGTGAGAAACAAGATGTCTTTGCAGCACTGTCTGGTACTGACAGTTGCGACAGGGGCGGTATGGATGGATTTAAGAACACGCAGAATTGCAAATGAATGGATTATCACCGCATGGATCGCCGGGCTGGTTACACAGCTCATCCGCTATGGCGCCGCGGGAGCGGGTATTTTTCTTTTTGGGATGCTTTTCCCGATACTCGCACTTTACATTCTGTTCTATTTTCATATGCTGGGCGCGGGAGATATCAAACTCCTATCCGCTGTTGGAGGCTTTCTCGGTGTGCCAGCGATCCTGAAATGTATGATTGTGTCGTTCCTGTCTGGAGCGGTCTTATCTATCGGAATTATTCTCGTCTGCGGAAATTTACCGCAGCGTCTTACCAAATTTTTCAATTATTTCCAAACTTATTTTACCAAAAGAAAATACCAGAAAAAAACAGAGCCGGTTCCCTATTACGATGGGAAGTGGGGCATGGAGTGCATCCATTTTTCCGTTCCCGTGCTGATGGGAGTGCTGCTCTGGATTGGGGGATTTTATTGAATACTGCAAAGAAAAAGAGTGTTTTTGCAGTCTGTGACACGGAAATGGAATATGCACGCAATTTTATGGAATATCTGAACCAGAAGAGAAATATTCCGTTCGAAGTGCATGCGTTTTCCAGTGCGGAGATGTTCCTGGAGTTCGCAAAGAATAACGAAACAGAGATTCTTCTGATTTCGGATAAAGCGATGAAAGAAGAGATCCGCCGGTATCCGATCCGTCAGATTATCATTCTGTCTGAGGGCGTACACAGTCCGGTGCTGGATCAGTATCCGGCGGTCTACAAATACCAGTCGTCGGAAAAGGTGATCCGCGAGGTCATGGCGTGCTACGGCGTAGAAAATGGTGTCGATACATCGCCTGCACTGCTGCCGAAAAAGGAAATGCGTATTATCGGCATTTATTCGCCGGTCGGACGGACGCAGAAGACCTCGTTTGCCCTGACGATGGGGCAGATTCTGGCGAAGGAGCGGGCAGTTCTGTATCTCAATATGGAAAGCTATTCCGGATTTGAACGGCTGCTGGAATGCAGTTACGACAGGGGGATGAGCGATATTCTGTATTATGCGAGACAGGAAAATCAGGGCATCATCTACAAACTGGGCGGAATGGTCCAGTCGATGCAGAACCTGGATTATCTGCCGCCCGCCGCATCGCCGATGGACATTCAGACTGCAAAATATGAAGAATGGAAATGGCTGTTTCAGGAGATTGAGAAGAACAGCAGTTATGAAGTGCTGATTCTCGACCTCGGGGATGGCGTGGCGGATTTGTATCAGATCCTGGATTTTTGCAATGAAATTTACGTTCCGATAAGGAATGATGTGATTTCTGCGGCAAAAATGGAGCAGTTTGAAAATTTGCTGCGCCGGTGGGACTGCCAGTCGGTGCTGGACAAGATGCGGAAAATCCACGTTCCGTTCCACACGGCAAACCGGACGGGAAAAGCCTACTTTGAGGAGCTTGTCTGGAGCGAGCTGGGCGACTATGTGCGTCAGATTCTGCGGGACGGCAGAAGAGGAGAAGAAACATGACAATGCCGGAAATTCTGCGGAGAAAACTGATGGAGCGGATCGATATCGCATCGAACCGGATGACGGAGAGGTTCTCGAAGAGATTGACCGTCTGATTTTAGGGGAAGAAGAAACACGGTATCTTCCGGTGGCACAGAAGGCGGAGCTGCGCAGACAGCTGTTCTACAGTGTGCGGAGGCTCGATGTCCTGCAGGAGCTGCTGGAAGATGCGGGAATTACCGAAATTATGGTAAACGGTTATCAGCATATCTTCGTGGAACGGAACGGCAGAATCGAGAGATACGGCAAAAGCTTTACCTCCGCGGAAAAGCTGGAGGATGTGATTCAGCAGATTGTAGGCCGGTGCAACCGCGTGGTGAATGAACAGAATCCGATTGTGGATGCACGGCTGGAAAATGGAGACCGCGTCAACGTTGTCATGAAACCGGTCGCATTAAACGGACCGATTCTGACCATCCGCCGCTTTCCGGAGCAGGCGGTGACGATGGAATTTCTGGTCTCCATCGGGAGTATTACAAAAGAGGCGGCAGAGTTTCTGCAGGCCCTCGTCCGGACCCGCTACAGCATGATGATCGGCGGCGCGACCGGATCTGGCAAAACGACATTTCTGAATGCGCTTTCCGCCTACATTCCAAAGGGCGAGCGCATCATAACCATCGAAGACAATGCAGAGCTGCAGATCCAGGGTGTGGAGAATCTGGTGCGGCTGGAAGCAAAAGAGGCAAATCTGGAATCAGGAACAGAAATTACGATCCGCGATCTGATCCGCGCAGCTTTGCGTATGCGGCCGAACCGCGTAATTATCGGCGAAGTGCGCGGAGCGGAAACGTTTGAATTATTATCCGCACTCAATACCGGGCATGCGGGATCTTTGAGCACGGCACATGCAAACAGCGTGAAAGATATGATCTCCCGTCTGGAAACGATGGTGCTGATGGGAGTGCAGCTCCCGTTGGAAGCAATCCGCCGCCAGATTGCATCGGGAATCGAAATTCTCGTGCATTTAGGACGCGGGGAGGATGGAAGCCGTCGGGTGGAGGAGATCGCAGAGATCACAGGGATGGAGGAGGACGAAATCAAAACGGTTTCTTTGTTTCGAAGAGAATATGGGAGAGGCCTGCAAAAGACAGGCGAACTGGTACACAGAGAAAAACTGGAGGGGAAAACAGGATGAGAATACGTGAGGGAAGCCAGGTAAAGACGGGCATGGCAGAGGAGAAGGAGACGAAGGGGATCGACTATCAGACCTGGGAATTTACCGGTCGGGAATATCTCGAAATAGCGGGAATCAGTCTTGGGATTGCCGCCGCTGTGAACCTGCTCTGTTACCGGGCGTGGTGGGCATGCATTGCTGTGGTTCCGGTTGGAATCGTATGTTTTCACACGTATCGGAAAAACCGGATTCAGAGACGGAAAGAGGAGCTGTACGACAGCTTCCGGGATCTGATTGCGTGGATGCACACGGCACTGCGTTCCGGCTATTCCATGGAAAATGCAGTGCTGGAGGCGGCAGGACAGCTGGAACAGTCGCTGGGAAAAGAAAACATTCTGGTACAGGAACTGCGCCGGATGCGTCATAAAATGATGATTTCCGTGCCGGTGGAACAACTGTTTCAGGATCTTGCGGTGCGAAGCCGCATTGACGATATTGCGACGTTTGCAAGTGTACTGGTGATTGCGAAGCGGACAGGAGGAAATGTCTGCGAGATCTTTCAGAATACGTGGGATATTTTCTGTACGAGAATTGACACGATGCGGGAAATCCGTGCGGGCGTTTCTTCCCGGCGGTTCGAGCAGAATATTATGAGTGTTGTGCCGTTTGGAATTCTGGGATATGTACAGCTTTCCTTTCCGGAATTCTTAAGTGTGATGTATGGGAATGTAATCGGGGTTTTCTTCATGAGCGGATGCCTTGCCGTGTATCTGGCGGCATGGGTGCTTGGAAAGAAGATTCTGGACATTGAGTTTTAAGAAGCAATTGAAGTTTAAAAAGTAAGACTGCGAATCATAACGATTCGTCCGCAAAAAAGGGGAGGAATCAAATGTTGTGGATTTGTCTGACCGCATGGGCGGGGCTGTTCATCTGGTATTTCCGGATGAGAAAAAAGGCGGAAGATCACAATTGGTGAGACGGATTTTCTGCCTTGCAGCGACAGGTTTATAGCGGGCACTGCACTCTGCCTTCCGATCGGAGTGCGAAAAGTTTCAGGAGATGAAAAAGCGGAACTTCAACTGGAACGGGGTGCCTTAGGCAGCCAACCGACAGAGGAAAAACTTGAGGTTTCTGTTGGAAATCAGAAACCGGAAAGAATTACACTGTCTGTACCTGCAAGAGCTTACAGCGCAGAAGAGATAGAAGAGGCGTTCAGTGCGGCGATAGAGGCGCTGGATGAAATCATCTTAGGTGAGAATCTGTCTTTTCATACGGTAAACAGAAACATGGATCTGGTTACGGAAATACCGGGAAGCCCGGTGGCGCTTAGCTGGGAAACAGACAGGCCGTTGTTGATTGACAGCCGGGGTTTGCTGTCAGACGAGATTCCCGAAGAAGGAGTGGAGGTTACGCTGAAAGCGGAACTGGAACTTCAGGGGGAAACAACAGAATATATACGGAAGGTTCAGGTCTATCCACCGGAGATAAAAGGGCGGGATGCGGTTCTTAGGGCACTGAAAAAAGCAGTGGAAAAAGAAAACGAAGCGCATCCCGAAGAAACAGCCTATTATCTGCCGGAGACACTGAACGGAGAAACTGTAACATGGTCAAAAGTGCCGGATCTGACAGGTCTGGAACTTATGGCACTTGCCGCGGCGGCAGGAGCAGTCTGCTGGGCGGCAAAAGGAAGGGAACAAGAAAAAGCAAGGCAGAAAAGAGAAGAACAGATGCTGCGGGATTATCCCGAAATTGTCAGCAAAATGGTTCTTCTTCTGGGTGCCGGGCTTGGGATGCGGAAAGTACTCGAGCGGATTGCAGTGGATTACCGGAAAAATCTGGCGCTTGGCGGGCAGAAACGTTTTGCCTATGAAGAGATTGTATTTACCTGCCAGGAGATGGAAAACGGTGTTTCCGAGCAGGAAGCGTACCAGCGCATGGGAATGCGTATGGGAACCGGAGCGTATCGTTCCCTTGCTGTTCTGCTGACGCAGAATCTGAAAAAAGGCAGTAAAGGACTGCTGGAATTATTGAAACAGGAATCGCAGGAGGCCTTTGAGGAGAGAAGAAGGCAGGCGAAAACAACAGGAGAAAAGGCATCGACAAAGCTTCTTCTTCCGATGGGCATGATGCTTGCGGTTGTATTGGTCATACTCACGGTTCCGGCATTTTTGTCCTTTTATGCATAGGGGATGTTTTTATCCCCACAACAAACAGCTGGTAAAGAGAGGAGGTGGGAATTATGAAGCTGATATCGGAGTTCTGGAAAGAGGAAGATGCGGTGGGGGTTGTGGAAGTGATTCTGATTCTCGTTGTGCTGATCGGACTCGTACTAATCTTTAAAAAGCAGCTTGTGAGTCTGGTCAACAGTCTGATGGAGAAGGTCACAAACCAGAGCAACACCGTATAAACGGGAAAATGTCCAATACGGAACTCCAAAGAAAAATTTAGAAGCCGGTACGGACCTATATGTCATTTGCATATCTGTGTCTCGGTATATCCTTTATCCGATCCACGGCATCTAAAGTTCGAAAAAGTAAAAGTAAAGTGGAAGGAGCTGTATCCCATGAGGGAAACAGAAAGACAGAAAAGATGGGCAGCCGGAAGCATAACAGCATATTTGTGTCTCGTTCTGATACTGATGCTTTCCCTGATTTCCGGGACAATTGCGTCGGTGCGAAATGCCCATGCACGGGTGATGACGGCCTGCGCAATGGAACAGGGACTGTATTCTCTGTTTGCCGGGTATGACAGAACACTGCTGGGACAGTACGAGCTGTTTTTTTATAACGGCGGGGATAAGAGCGGTGTCTGGAAACCTGAAACCATGAGCAGAAAAGTCGCAGAAACTGCGGGAGAAGTTCTGTCCCCCACTGCATCGGGGATGGGAATTCTATCAGGCAGTTTATCTGGCGGACAGGTTACAGAAGTTTATCTCGGCGGCTATCGTCTTGCGACAGACGAGGAGGGAAGTGCTTTCTCCCGTCAGATCTGTGAGGCAATGAAAGCCAGCCTTGGAACTTATGGAATACAGCAGCTTTCCCAGAAATTAAGAGGAGAACAGGAAATCGTGAAACGTCAGGAGGACGGACAGAGCGGTTACGAGGAAGAGGAGGTTTTAAAACAGTATGAAGAATCCAAACAGCCAGAAGAGGGAACAGAAAAAACAGAAGGTGAAGGAGAATCTGGAAACGGCACGCCTTCGGAACCGGATCAGAAGCAGCCGGTACCGGAAGATTTTGTGAATCCGATTGAGGTCATTCAAAAAGTAATGAAAATGGGAATTTTAGACTGGTCCTCCCGGAAGGGCAGGCACTGTCGCAGGGGGAAACGGATGTATCGTTTCTTGCATCAAAACGGGAGCTGCAGAGCGGGTTTGGCATGGCAGAGTGTGGAAAAGAACTGAGCTTTGTGGATAAGATACTTTCGTCCGAATATATTCTGTGGAAATTTCCGTGCTATACCAGCAAGGAGAAGAAGGAAGGGCTGCAGTGCCAGGTGGAATATGTGCTCTGCGGAAAAAACAGTGATCAGGATAATCTGGCGGGAACCGTGAACCGTCTGCTGGCGCTGCGGGAGGCGGCAAATCTGGTGTATCTGGCGAAAGATGCGCAGAAGCAGGGCGAGATGGAAGCAATGGCGGGGGTAATTGCCGCGTCGTTTGGAGTTCCGGCGGCGATGCCGGTTGTGAAAATGGCACTTGCCGTGTGCTGGGCATTTGCAGAAAGCATTCTGGATCTGCGGGAACTGCTGGATGGTGGAAAAGTAGCGCTGTTCAAAACGGCAGAATCGTGGCAGCTTTCTCTGGAACAGCTTCCGAAACTGCTGGAAACAGGGGATCAGAGCAGAAAAAATGCACCGGGCGGCATGGAGTATTCCGATTATCTGCGGCTGCTTTTGATGCAGAAATCGGGAAAAGCGGTAACGTTTGGAGCGATGGATCTGGTGGAATACAATATGCGGACAGAACAGCAGCAGCCGGGTTTCCGACTGGATTGCTGTGTCGATGAACTGGAAGCCGGTTTTACGGCGGTAATTGGGAAACGAGAGTATGAGATTACGAGAAATTATGGATATGAGATGCAGGGAGCAGCCTGAAAAATGGGATGACTCCGGCAGGGATACAAAAGGGTGTTCTTCTGAACGGCACATTTATTTCTGGAACCTTATCAAAAAACTTATCCACTCTTCCGGGAATTTTTATAAATCCGGATCAGGAGAGCAGCCTTTTGTAAAACGAAAATGGAACAGGGCAAGCCTGACGGTGGAAGCTTCACTGGCACTTCCTGTTTTTCTGATCGCGGTTCTTGTGTTATTAAAAATCGTGGATCTTTACCGGCTGCATGGAATGCTGACGGTATCTCTGCAGGAGTCCGCGCGGTATCTTTCCGTCTGTGCCTACGCGGTGGATGAGACGGGAAAAGAAACGTATGAAATACCGGAAACGGCCGCGTGCATTGCTTATGCAGAAGCAAAGATTCCAAAAGAAATCCGCGAAAATGGAATGGTGACACTGGCAGGAAGCCGTGTGAAAAATGGATGGCTGGAACTGAAAGCGATTTACTGGCCGAAAATGGGAAACCGCCTCGTTCCGGTGCGGAACCGGGGAATTGCAGCGTGTGCGAAAGTGCATCTGTTCTGCGGAAAGACAGAAGAGGAGGCGGATGAAGAAGAGGGCGAAGCAAAACAGATGGTGTGGGTGACTGAGAACGGCAGTGTGTATCATACCGATTCGTCGTGCAGTCATATTAATCTTTCGATCCAGGTTTCCTCACCGGGTGCGCTTGCGTGGAAACGGAATCAGGATGGAGAAAAATATAAGGAATGCGAACAGTGCGTGGGAAATGGCGCTGCGGGGGCAGAAGTTTACTATACGAAATACGGAAACCGGTATCATAACAGTCTTTCCTGCAAAGGGCTGAAACGTAAAGTAAAACTTGTAGCACTGGAACAGACGGATGGACTGCCGCAGTGCTCGAAATGCGCGAAAAAGGCGGCGTAAGAAAGCCGGATATGAGCAGAGCAGGTGTCTTCTTTCCGGGTGAGACTGGAAAGAAGGACGGTAAACAGAAACTCGGGTTTGCGGAAAGGAGGAAAATATAAGTAACTAAATATATTGTCAAATGTGATATAACGTGTTTAAATATGTAAAAGGAGAATCATATTATGAACACATCAAATATCACAAACTACAAGCCGAAAGATTTTGCTGAACTGTTAGGGATATCTGTTAAAACGTTACAGCGTTGGGACAGAGAAGGGATTTTAAAAGCAAATCGAACTCCAACTGACAGGCGTTATTATACGTATGACCAATATCTTCAATTCAAAGGCATAAATATCGAAAATGATAAACGTCAGGCAGTTATTTATGCCAGAGTATCTACAAAAAATCAAAAAGACGATTTGCAAAACCAGGTCGCATTTTTACGACAGTTTTGTAATGCTAGGGGAATCATTGTAGACCAATGTATCGAAGAGTATGGAAGTGGTCTTAATTACAACCGCAAAAAGTGGAATAAATTATTAGATGAAGTAATGGAACAGAAAGTAAAAACGATCATCATAACCCACAAAGACAGATTTATCCGATTCGGTTATGATTGGTTTGAAAAATTCTGTATGAAATGCAACACAACGATCGTGGTGGTAAACAACGAAGAATTATCACCACAGGAAGAACTTGTACAGGATATTGTTTCCATACTTCATGTGTTCTCCTGCAGGCTGTATGGACTTCGTAAGTATAAAAAACAAATAGAGAGGGACGAGGAAATTGCTAAAGAGCTTCAGGACGGAAATCCATCCGACAGAAGAGCAGAAAGTCAGGATTCATAAAACAATAGGAACTTGTAGATTTATTTATAATTTCTATCTGGCCCATAACAAAGAACTTTATCAAAATGGCGAAAAATTCATGAGCAGCAGTAAATTCAGAGTCTGGCTGAATCATGAATACCTTCCACAACATCCAGAATATTTATGGATTAAGGAAGCATACTCAAAAGCGGTGACCCAGGCAGTAAATCATGGACAGACTGCATTTAAAAAATTCTTTAATCATGAAAGTGCTTTTCCGAAGTTCAAAAAGAAAGGCAGATCAGATGTGAAGATGTATTTCGTAAAGAATAATCCGAAAGATTGTCGCTGCGAGAGACACCGAGTTAACATTCCATCACTTGGATGGGTTCGTATCAAAGAAAAAGGATACATTCCTACGACGAAAGAAGGATATATCATAAAAAGCGGCCATGTTTCCATGAAAGCGGGCAGATATTATGTTTCGGCTCTTATAGAAATTCCTGATAATAAAACTGCTGATCTTTCTAACGAAGGAATCGGCATCGACCTGGGGTTAAAGGATTTTGCCATTGTTTCAAATGGTAAGACATATAAGAATATCAACAAATCAGCAAGATTAAAGAAATTAGAAAAACGACTCGTTCGGGAACAGAGATGTCTCTCCCGAAAGTATGAAAATCTAAAGAAAGGAGAGTCCACTCAAAGAGCGAATATACAAAAACAAAAACTTAAGGTACAAAAACTTCATCATAAAATAGACAATATCCGTACGGATTACATCAATAAGACAATCGCAGAGATCGTAAAAACCAAACCATCTTATATAACGATTGAAGACTTAAATGTATCGGGGATGATGAAGAACAAACATCTTTCAAGAGCAGTTGCTTCGCAGAGTTTTACGAATTCAGAATAAAACTGAAGGCGAAAAGCAAAGAAAATGGCATTGAACTTCGGGTTGCAGACAGATGGTATCCATCATCAAAAATCTGCCATTGTTGTGGAACGATCAAGAAAGATTTAAAACTTTCCGATAGAACATTTCGATGTCATTGTGGCTATGTCGAAGACAGGGATTTCAATGCGGCACTGAATCTGAGGGACGTAAAAACTTACAAGATTGCATAAGGAAGCAAATGTAAGTATGTACCGAAGGCTATTTCGGGAATTAACGACTGTGGAGTGTACATGGACCTACGAGTAGATATGATTTCGGTCAATCAAAAGTATACACACTGAAGCAGTAAGTAAGATTCGTGAGAACTTACATTATCTCGATGTGATAAGTATATTTAATCACATTTTGAGTGGCAGGCCGCGGCTGTGTATCAGGAAGAAGTAAAGAGTGCAATTATATTGCTGTATCTGGGGATTCTTGCCGGAATGGATGTGAGGAAACGGCAGATCAGCCTTGTCCTGACCGGTGTTTTATTCCTTACAGGCATTGGATGGCAGATTCTGGTGGAACAGACATCGTGGCTGGAATGGCTGCTGTCCCTGCTGCCGGGAGCGGGATTTCTGACGCTCAGTTATATATCACGGGAACAGGTGGGATACGGGGACGGCCTTCTGCTTCTGACGGTTGGAATCTGGCTGGGATTTGGGCAGACATTCGGCGTTCTGACGCTGGGACTCATTCTCTGTTCGGTACTCTGCGGAGTCCTTCTGATGCGGAAGAAAATACGGAAACAGGATTCCATACCGCTGGTGCCGTTTCTGCTGCTTGGATTTGTGGGGAGGTGCGGAATGCTTTGAAAGTGAAAATGAGAAAAGCAAGTATTACGGTAGAGGCAGTTCTGGTCGTGCCGCTTGTTCTGATGGTGATTTTTCTTCTGCTGTCGCTGACCTTTTTTGTACACGCACGGAGCTGGTATACATTTGCGGCATATGAAAGCACAATGCTTGCCGCCAGTGAAGGCCGTCTGTCTGTGGAAAAAGGAGAGGCAGCCGCCCAAAGCCGGATGGAATGGTGGATTTCCCAGATACCGCTTCCGGCTGAACCGGTGACTGTACAGACGGAATGCAGAGAAAAAGAGATTCAGATAAAAGCAGAAGGAAACATTCTGCCAATCTGGAGCCGGAACGCGTGGGAATATTCGGTTTTGAGTGAAAGCAGGAGAAACAATCCGGTGAAAACGATCCGGAAGATACGGGCAGTAAAACAGATCTGGAACCAGAAGTAAGGACGGAAGCGGAGAAATGCAGATTGATTATAAAAGAGATTTGAATCATACATATGTTATTTTACAGGAGGAAAAAGAGCCGGACACGGCGTCGTATCAGATCCGTATGCTGCTGACAAACACAATCCCAGGGCTTTTGGACTGCAAAATCGGGAAAATGGATGATAAAACATTGTTTTACTATGAGGTGACATCAAAGCAGTCGCTTCAGAGTGTGTTTGAACAGCGCTCGATTGGGGCGGAGGCGCTGCGGAAACTGTTTGAACAGCTGCTGGATCTTCTCGAAGAACTGGGGCAGTACCTGCTTGCACCGGACGGTCTCGTTCTGCAGCCGGAGCTGGTTTTTGCAGATGCAAATCTGGAGAACTTTTCCTTCTGTTATCTGCCGGGAAAGCAGGGACACACAGGCTGTTTTCAGAAGCAGATCCGGGAGCTGATGGAATATCTGCTGCCGAAGCTGGATCACCAGGAGCAGGATGCGGTGGTACTCGGGTATGGACTGTATCGGGAGATTTCGGCGGAGATCTTTTCGGTTGAGATGATTCAGGCACTCTTATATCAGACAGGGAAAGAGAAGAAAGAAACGACGGAGCAGGAGGGAAAAGAGCGTCCTAGGGAAGAAAATCCGCCTGTACAGATGGAGGAAACACTTTGGGAGAACAAGAAGCGGAAGCGGCGGAAAATTTTTTTGTGGAAGCGGAGGAAGAAAAGGATGAAGGACGCTGGAAAAATATTGTGGAAGCAGTGATCTGCATCGGATTTCTGGGAGGTGTGCTGGCACTGCGGTGGACACAGGCCGAAACTGTTTGGTATCTGGTGCTGGGAGGAGCGGCGGCTGTTGTGGGAATTGTAAGTCTGGCATTGGAACTTGCCAGCCGATGGAAAAAGCGGCAGTCGGGAACAGAAACAGGAAGCTATGGGAAGGCCGCAGGAATCCGGAAACAAGGAGAAACAGGAGATGTATTTTCGGAATATCAGAATCGGAAGGGCTTAAAACAGAAAGATGGAACATGGAATCCGAAAAGCGATACAGAACAGCAGGGATGGAAAAGGGATTCCTCAGTCGAAAAAGAGAAAACATGGGAAAAGAATGAAGAACAGGAAAACAGAAAGATGCACAGCCTGATGGAATTGGAGGGGCATGAAGAGGATCTGTTTGGAAAAACGGAACTGCTGACCAGCCCGGAGGATGAGGGAAGCATATCTGATTCCGATAGATCCGATTGATCTTCCGCTGATTCCGATTGAACGCGGAAGCACATTGATTGGAAAACTGTCAGCGGCGGCAGATGTAATTCTGCCATACCGTACGGTAAGCCGCCTTCACGCAAAGCTGGTCAGTACAGAAGAGGGAGATTATCTGCTGGATCTGAATTCGCGGAACGGAACAACGGTGAATGGCGTTCCATTGATGGGCGAGACAAAAAAGAAGCTGGAGGATGGAGACGATATCTCATTTGCCGGGAAGAAATACCGGTATAAGGCGGGAGAGAAAAACAGAAATTAGAGAAAAATGACGCATTACACTTTTTCGATTTGGAGAAAGCGCTGGATGCGTTATTTTTAATATGGCAGAATGATCAAAGAAAAAAGTTATGCGAATGAAACAAAAATATTATAGAAAAGAAAATTATGCATAAAATTAAAAAAAGAAATAATGTAAAAAATAATGTCATAAAACGTCGAAAGCCGTCGTGAAGCGTCAATAATTGTCGAAAAAACGTTTATCAAAAAAGAAAAAATTTGACGATTCTTGCATTTACAAGTGAATTAAATTATAATAAAAAAATAGCACAGATAAGGAAATGATGTAATGGAAGAACAAAGGAAAAACAGTTACGATCCGAACGAAGATATCGTGGACCGTATGTGGAAGAGGTCAAAAAACAGCATCAATCTGGTCATCGTCGTATGCAATATTCTGGTATTCCTTGCAGTCACACTGACCGGAGGGACAGAGAGCTCCAGACATATGATGGACTGCGGTGCGGCGTATGCGCCGCTGATTGAGAGCGGAGAATACTATCGCCTGTTTACGAGTATGTTTCTTCACTTTGGCATCCAGCATCTGATCAACAACATGCTGCTTCTTTTGTTCCTTGGGGATTACCTAGAACGCGCAGTTGGAAAGATCCGTTATCTGGTCATCTATCTGGGCGGCGGACTCGTCGGAAATCTGTGCTCGTATCTGCATGAACTGTCCCTGATGAAAACAGGGGAAGCACCGGCAGTTTCCGCCGGCGCTTCGGGAGCGATTTTTTCTGCTGTCGGAGCGATGCTTGTTCTTCTGGCATTTCGGAAAGGAAGGCTGGAGGATCTCACCTTCCGGAGGATGGCCGTCATGGCTGTCCTTTCGCTGCTGGTCGGATTCCAGTCTTCAAATGTGGACAACTTCGCACACATCGGCGGTTTTCTGGCAGGTGCAGTCCTGATGGCGGTTCTCTATCCGGGAATGGCAAGGATCAGGAAAAGGGGAAAACGACCGTAAAGGTGCTTCCTTCCCCGGGAACGGAAGAAACGGAAATCGTGCCGTCGTGTGCGGTTACAATTTCCTTGCAGATGGCAAGTCCAAGGCCGGTTCCGTTTTTCTTATGTGTGACAAAAAGGTCAAAGAGAGTCGGCAGATCCTCGGCGGGGATTCCGCAGCCAGTGTCCTGCACACGGATGGTCAGAAAGTCACCGTCGAAACAGAGAGAGATTTTGATCGTTCCGCCGGAAGGCATTGCTTCCGCCGCATTTCGGATCAGGTTCAGAAAAAGCTGACGAAATTGCGTGGTATCAAGGGCAAAGCGCGGAATGGCAGATTCCTTGACAAGTTCAATGGAAACCTGTTGTTTTTCGAGGAGAACGCCGGTATCGGCACAGAGATTCTGGAGCAGAAGATAAGGATTCACGTAAGCGCGTACCGCCCGATATGAATGATTATAGCAGGAGAGCTCATCGAGCAGGGAGTTCAGAAAAGCCATATTTTCCTGGATTTTCTGAAAATAGAGATCGTTGGAAAGCTCCGGATGCGCTAAAAGAAGAAGCTGATGAAAGCTGTGGATAACCGCAACAGGATTTCGAACCTCATGTGAAATCCGGGAAATCATAGCGTGACATTCTTCCGATAAGCCCTGTGAATTGGTTGTTGGTTCTTTTGACATAGCCGTATCCTCCTTATGATGCGTAGGTAATGATTTTTGATTAGGCAAAAGTTTAGCATTGAAAAGGGGGAGCGCGCAACAAAAAGCGTTCTGCATTATTTGACATTTTTCGACAAATAGTGAGAAAATAGAGTTGTTCGGAACCGTGCAGAACGGGATTCGGAACAACAGAAGAATTAAAAAAAGTAAAGGAGAAAAAGATCATGGATTGTATTTTTTGTAAATTAGCAAACGGAGAAATTCCAACCGCGACATTGTATGAGGACGATGAGTTCCGTGTCATTCTGGATCAGGGACCGGCAACGAAAGGACATGCGCTGATTCTTCCAAAACAGCATTTTGCAAACATTTATGAAATTCCGGATGAAACCGCAGCGAAAGCATGATTCTCGGCAAAAAAATGGCGACGGCCATGACGAAAGCGCTTCATTCTGATGGCTTCAATCTGGTACAGAACAATGGTGAGGCAGCAGGACAGACGGTATTCCACTTCCATATGCATCTGATTCCAAGATATGAAGGTGACAATGCCGGTATTGCTGCATGGAAGCAGGGAACTCTCGAGGATGCGGTAAAAGAGCAGATCATTGAGAGCGTGACGGCAGAGCTGAAGGCCTGAGAAAAGGCTGGCAGCAGCCAGAAAAAGAATCAATGACAGACGAACAGGGGCGGAGAACAATGGACAAAAATAACTTTTCAGAAATATATAAAAAGTATGTAATGACAGCCTATTCAGCCGCAATGCAGGTGGTGCACAATGAAGCCGATGCGGATGATATCGCACAGGAAACGATGGTGAAACTGTACCTGAATATTGATGCGCTGGATGAAGACAGAGTAGAAGGCTGGGTCCGTGTCGCTGCAAAGAATCTGGGAATTGATTATCAAAGAAAAGCACAACGTTTTGACTGGAACGAACTGGATGAGGATCTTCGGGCGGAAGAGATGGAACTTCCGACGCTTGCAGAGGAAGAAAAGCAGGAGAGAAATCATTTTTTTCGGGAAGTGATGGATGCACTGAAAGATCATGATGAATCGGGTTATTATATTACGCGTGAAATCAAGGTGCATGAGCGTTCGGAAAAGGAAGTAGCATCCGAAATGGGTATCACCATAGGAATCTGCGGTGAAAATGACCCGGACGAAAATGGCTTTGCCAGCACTTTGCTGACAAAGCCAGAGAAAGGGGATTTCTGTAGTTACTATTTGC
>ENA-OQCN01000744-OQCN01000744.1-human-gut-metagenome-genome-assembly--contig:-NODE-744-length-17105-cov-2.468783_pt1 | contig 17105 bp, 23 predicted proteins | sample MGYA00242497_ERZ504576 | MGnify/ENA primary metagenome ERZ504576 (study PRJEB26092, sample SAMD00036296) | human gut metagenome | host: Homo sapiens | study: EMG produced TPA metagenomics assembly of... | reverse complement strand
TATGGATACGCCGATGAATCCGAGTGCGAAGGGAGCACGTTCCATGACCGCATATTTACAGGGACTGGATTTTGCGGATATCCAGAAAGAGCGCGATCAGGTGATCGGTGCAACAGATGAGGATATCCGTGGCTTAAAGGATCTGATCGCATCCGTGCTGGAAGAAAAAAATCTCTGTGTCATCGGAAACGAAGATAACTTAAAGAGTCAGAGCGACATGTTTATGCAGCTGAAAAATTTATGTGAATAATTTGGGAATGGAGTACGAATGAAAGAAAATTTTAAATCGGGATTTGTCACAATTATCGGCAGACCAAACGTTGGAAAATCAACTTTAATGAATCATCTGATTGGTCAGAAGATTGCAATCACATCCAATAAACCGCAGACCACCAGAAACCGTATCCAGACTGTCTATACGGATATGGAACGCGGACAGATCGTATTTTTGGACACGCCGGGAATCCATAAGGCAAAAAACAAGCTGGGTGAATATATGGTCAACACTGCAGAACACACATTAAATGAAGTGGATGTGATCCTCTGGTTAGTAGAGCCGTCGAACTTTATCGGAGCAGGGGAACAGCATATCATCGAGCAGTTAAAAAAGACAAAAACACCTGTGATTCTTGTCATCAATAAGGTGGATACGGTCAGCCGTGACAAGATACTGGAATTTATCGATACTTACCGCAAAGTATATGATTTTGCCGAGATCGTTCCGGCGTCCGCCCTGCGCGCACAGAATCTCGATACCGTACTTGACATGATCTTTAAATATCTGCCGTACGGACCGCAGTTTTATGATGAGGACACAATCACAGACCAGCCGGAGCGCGCGATCGTTGCGGAGATCATCCGTGAAAAGGCATTCATGCATTGGATGATGAGATCCCGCACGGAATCGCTGTCTGCATTGACCGCATGAAACAGCGGAAAGGACAGAACATCATGGACATTGAAGCGACAATCGTCTGCGAGAGGGATTCCCATAAGGGCATCGTGATTGGAAAAGGCGGGGCAATGTTAAAAAAGATCGGTTCAAACGCACGTTATGAGATCGAACGACTGTTAGAGGAACAGGTCAATTTAAAACTTTGGGTAAAAGTTAAAAAAGACTGGCGTGACAGCGATTCCATGATGAAGAATTTTGGTTATAACAAGGATGAGATCTAAACTTACCATTTTTTTGCTGGTATAAGCGAAGCTGTCTGCGGAAATCCTAACATTATCAAGTGATGGATGATGGGAGGATGAGACCATGGATGAAGCCTGGAACAATTTTATGATAACAGGAAGAGTAACTGATTATTTAAAATACAAAGAGTCGCACGAAGGCAGCTTTGATACCACAGGGAGAGGATGGGAGAACAGACCGGATGGGACAGAATATCGTAGTGACCGGGATGGTCTTAAAGGTAATGCCGATTGGCGATTATGACAGAAGAATCACGCTGCTGACAAAGGAACGGGGCAAGATCACCGCATTTGCAAAGGGTGCAAGAAGACCAAACAGTGCACTTGTTGCTGCGGCAACCCCGTTTTCCTTTGGAGAATTTGAAATGTTTGAGGGAAGAAGTTCCTACACCGTAGTCAGGGCATCCATTCAGAACTATTTCAGGGAAGTTCAGGAAGAACTTGAAGCTACATATTATGGGTGTTATTTTCTGGAATTTGCCGATTATTACTGTCAGGAAAACAATGATGAACGGGAAATGTTAAAGCTGCTTTATCAGTCACTCAGGGCATTGACGAGCGCTGCCTATGATAAGAGGCTGGTCCGCTTTATTTTTGAACTGAAGGCGATGGCTGTCAACGGCGAGGCGCCAAACGTTTTTTCCTGTGTCAGATGTGGGGAAAAAGAAAATTTGCGCTGGTTTGTGACAAGGCGTGGCGGATGTATCTGTGAAACGTGTGAAAAAAAGGATCCGTCACCGGAGGAATCCGGCAGGTTTTTACTGGAAGAGTCGACGCTTTACACAATGCAGTACATCATTTCGGCAAGGGTGGAAAAACTGTATACTTTTTCCGTCAGTGACAGTGTGTTAAGACAGCTGCTGGCGATCATGAAAAGTTACCGTGCAGTTTATCTGGATCATTCGTTTCAGACGCTGAAAATGTTGGAGGGACTATTTACTGGTTGAAATCGGGAATGGGAAATAGTATAATGTAAAACATTGGATATGTAAGACGAATGGAGAATTATAAAAATGAGAAAAGCATGTATGGCAGGTATCAGCGTACTGATTGGCATTTCGATGCTGGCTGGATGTGGAAAATCTCTGGATGCGGATACGGATACGGTGTATGTACAGAAAAACGGAACCGTGCTTTCGGTGGATGTTGAAACGTTAGACAAAGATTATTATGATGAAACGGAGTTAAAGGATTATGTGACGGATGCCGTTTCCGCATATACCGGGGAGCATGGAAAGAGTGCGGTCAAACTGGAAAATCTGTCTGTGAAGGACGGTACGGCAACACTTAAGATGAAGTATAAGACACCGGAAGATTACACAGGATTTAATGGCATTGAACTCTATGAGGGAAAAGTTGTTAAGGCACTCGCAGCAGGATATGATTTCAAGACAGATTTTGTCAGTGTGGAAGATGGAAAGGTGACAGGAACCGCCACAAAGGAGGAAATTTACTCCGGAGAAGATTTAAAAGTAGTTATCATCAAGGCAAACAGAGATGTGAAAGTAGACGGTACAATCTGCTATGTTTCAAGTGAGAATGTAAAACTGACCGGAACAGACAGTGTGTCCATCCGGGATGGTTACAGTTTAAACAGTGGCAGTACAGCAGATGAGAGTGATTCAGATGAAAATATCGCTGATGGAACAGAGAGTATTGGCGGGTCAACAGAGGTGTCTGACACAGACGTCAATGACGATACAACTTATGTAAAAGATGATGGGGCATTTGAAACAGATGTCTACACATACATTATTTATAAGTAAGCATACAAAAGAGGCAGTTTACTGCATTTTATAGAAAGGTGAGGAATTATTTATGGAAAAATCAATGGACAAAATTGTAGCACTGGCAAAATCAAGAGGATTCGTTTATCCGGGATCTGAGATTTACGGCGGTCTTGCAAATACATGGGATTATGGTAATCTCGGCGTTGAGTTAAAGAACAATGTAAAAAGAGCATGGTGGCAGAAATTTATTCAGGAGAACCCATACAATGTTGGTGTGGACTGTGCGATCTTAATGAACCCGCAGACATGGGTTGCATCCGGACATCTTGGAGGATTTTCTGATCCTTTAATGGATTGTAAAGAATGTCACGAGCGTTTCCGTGCAGACAAGATCATCGAGGATTTTGCGGAAGAGAAAAAAAATTGAGTTAAAGAGTTCCGTAGACGGCTGGACACAGGAAGAGATGCGTGATTTCATCGAAGAAAATCAGGTTCCATGTCCGACCTGCGGCAAACATAACTTTACAGATATCCGTCAGTTTAACCTGATGTTTAAGACATTCCAGGGTGTTACTGAAGATGCAAAAAATACCGTATACTTAAGACCGGAGACAGCACAGGGTATTTTCGTTAATTTTAAAAATGTACAGAGAACATCCCGCAAAAAGATCCCGTTCGGTATCGGACAGGTCGGAAAATCTTTCCGTAACGAGATCACACCGGGTAACTTTACATTCCGTACCAGAGAGTTTGAGCAGATGGAGCTTGAGTTTTTCTGTGAGCCTGGCACTGATTTAGAGTGGTTCCAGTACTGGAGAGGCTTCTGTCGTGACTGGCTGATCTCCCTTGGAATCAAAGAGGATGAGATGCGTCTGCGTGATCATGATCCGGCTGAACTTGCATTTTACAGCAAGGGAACAACCGATATCGAGTTCTTATTCCCGTTCGGATGGGGCGAGCTCTGGGGTATCGCTGACAGAACTGATTATGACCTTGGACGCCATCAGGAGACTTCCGGTCAGGATCTTACTTATTTTGATGATGAGAAGAATGAAAGATATCTTCCGTATGTCATCGAGCCTTCACTCGGTGCAGACCGTGTTGTTTTAGCATTCTTATGTGCTGCTTACGATGAGGAGAATATCGGAACCGAAGAAAAACCGGATATGAGAACAGTTCTTCATTTCCACCCGGCTTTAGCTCCGGTTAAGATCGGTGTGCTTCCATTATCCAAGAAGTTAAATGAAGGCGCAGAAAAGGTATTTGCACAGCTTTCACACAAATACAACTGTGAATTTGATGACAGAGGAAATATCGGAAAACGTTACAGAAGACAGGATGAGATCGGTACTCCGTTCTGCGTAACTTACGATTTCGAATCTGAAAATGACGGTGCGGTAACGGTTCGTGACCGTGATACCATGGAGCAGGAGCGTATTAAGATCGAGGATCTGGATGCTTATTTCGCAGAGAAGTTTAATTGGTAGGAGTGCTGAATGTCGCATAAGATAAACAAAATATGGAATAAAATCTCTTATGAAACAATCATTTTTGGTGTAATTATGATTCGTTTTTTATCCACCGTGCATTGGATCTTAACACATGGGCAACTGCATGGGATGCAATGGATTATTCCATGGGAAACGGTTCAAGGCTTCTGATTGGAAGTATATACAGGTTGTTTTATGGGGAATATTTAGATATTACCGTGGCGTATAAATATGTAGGAATTGGCATCATGTTGACGATTCTGGTTTTGGCGGTTGTGTTAGGACAACTGATACGAAGATCACTCGCTGCAGATTACGCACATAAGGATGTTATATATGGAGTAGTAACAGCATATGTGATAGCCCCGTTTTCAATCGCATATGTGTGGAATGAAGATAATCTGGGAAGATTTGATGTTTACATGCTTTTGGTCGCATTGCTGACAGTACTGGCAGCCTTGTGTATAAAAAATTATGTGGCAAAAGCGATACTTATCACTGTTTTGGGGGTAACAGGTCTTGCAATTCATCAGGGATATGCTTTTTTATACTATCCCTTGACATTTACAGTACTTTGTTATGATGCATTTGCGGAGAATCGTTTACATAAGAAAAGATTTGTGGGTGTGGTAATTTCGGGTGCAATAGAAGTTGCGGCAGCGATTTACTTTCAGTTTTTTACTAAAATCAATTTTGACAGTGTAGAAGAGACAGTTTCATTTATTAAGTCCCGTACTAATTTGGAGGTATCGGATTTTGCGATTCAGCTTGAGTATTTTGGAAGTATGAAATATCAGCTTGACGAGGTGACATCCGTATTTTTTCACGGAAATGAAGATCCAATCCGCCATCTATTGCTGATATTGTTGTTGATGTCGCCATTGCTTATTTTATATCTGATGGTTTGGAAAGATGTATTTTTTGATTTGAGACAGAAAAAAGTAAAATTGATCCAGTCACCATATTTGTATGCTGCTCTGGTAAATATTTGTTTTATACCAATGTTCGTGATTCATGTGGACTGGGGAAGACATCTGGCACCATTGATGCAATGCCAACATTTGTATTTTTATTTTTTGCTTGCTCAAAAAGATAAATCAATAATTTATGCATTTGGAAAAATGCAGGAGCGTGTGAAGAGCCATCCATGGTACTTTGTTTTGACACTGGTGTGGATCGCAGGTTTTGATAGTTTTGGCGCGCGTAATTTTCAGTGGCAGACTGACAGGTTATACAATTTTTTGAAATATGGATTTCATATGTAAGAGAAAGGGGGGACTAAAGACGAGGGGCTTTGGTCCCTTTGTATGTGAGGATTAAAAAATGAGATTCCTAAGGAATAAAGAGGAAAATGTCAGTAAAAAAGTCTGGTTCTTTCTGGCATATACCGTTTGTTTTGCAATCATTGCGGGGGCAGTGTTCTCCGTATTTATCATAAATAAAAAGAGTTTTATATGGGTTCCGGACGGTTTGCAGCAGCATTTCAATGCGCTGCTTTATTACCGTTCCTGGCTGTTATCGATCCTGGATACGCTGGTCACGGAACATAAGGTCTCAGTCCCTCTCTGGGATATGCAGATTGGACTTGGATCAGATGTATTGACGACACTTCATTATTATGTCATTGGCGATCCGCTCAATCTTTTATCGGTGTTCGTGCCGGATGAAAAATATATGGAACTCTTTTACAATACGATGGTTCTGGTGAGAATATATCTTGCAGGTCTCGCGTTTTCTGCATACTGCAGATACCATGGACAGAAACCATATTCTACACTGCTTGGAGCAATGGTGTACGATTTCTGTTTTTGGGTTATTATTGCGGTGCGGCATCCGTATTTTTTAAATCCGATGATCTACCTGCGCTGATTCTGGTCGGGGTGGATAAAATTTATAAAAAACAGAAACCATGGTTATATATGGGGATGCTTGCGGTAGCGACGGTCAGCAGTTTTTATTTTACATACATGATCTGTATCTTTGTTGCCATCTATGCTCTGCTTCGTTATCTGATGTTATTTGGAAAACCGGTTTTAAAGACGGTATGGTACTGGGTATGGCGTTTTGTGGCATACTCACTGGTGACACTGGCATCTGTTTCTGTCATATTACTCCCGGTTGTTGCCATGACACTGTCTACGGGAAGGGCAGGAGCGCAGCATACGTTTTCGATAATGTATCCGTTATCTTATTACCGGAAATTACTGTATGGCTTTCTGATCGGAGGTTCGACCTACTGGAGTGAACTTGGATATACGGGAATCGTCCTCTTAGCGGTGTTGTTACTTCTCTTTGGCGGCAAAAAAAACAGGGGCTGCGTGCCGGATTTGTACTTATGACACTGTTGCTGTTGTTCCCGTTTGCCGGAAAAATGTTAAATGGAGGCAGTTATGTGGTCAACCGCTATATGTGGGCATACTCCATGCTTGTGTCTTTTATCGCGGTAAATGTATCCTCAGATGATGGAGATGCATTTTAAGAAAAAAATTGCACTGTTCTGGGCGGGGATCACCTATATCTGCCTGTGCTTGGAGGTGCTTGGAAAGCATCAGAAACAGTATGTATTAGTGGCATTATTATTATTTTCCGTGCTGTTAGTTTTCATTGTCGGAACCGGGAAAAAGACGAAAGAAAAATTTGTTTTTAAGGCGGCATTGTTAGTGGTGGTGATGCTTGAACTGATCTATCAGGGATGGGCAGAATATGCGCCACAGGCGGGCAGTTATGTGGAAGAATTTGCCACGCAGGGGGAGCACTTTCCATGCTGACAAAAGATGCTGCGGGTAGTCTTGTGAAAAATCATGCGAAAGATACGACATACCGCTATGAGTCCCTGCAGTCTGAGGAGTGGAAAAACACGGCGATGCAGCTTGGAATCAATGGTACCTCCTATTATTTCAGTCTTGCAAACCCGGATATCAACCAGTTTCAAAGAGAAATGTACATCAATCAGACCAGGGATTTCTGTTATTCCGGATTTGATGCGCGCACGATGTTGGAGGTGCTTTCCGGCGTGCGTTATTATGTGGTGCCGTCCAGAAACAGCGGACTGCGCCCGTATGGTTATAACGTCTGCATCAACCGTGGAACATTAGGCGCCGGGGGACAGTATGAGGTAAAATGCGATGCTTATGAAAATGATTCGGTACTGCCGCTTGGATTTGCAAGTGATGCGGTGATTCCACGGAGCACTTATGAAGAACTGGATGTGACGAAAAAACAGCAGGCACTGTTACAGGGGATTGTCGTGGAGGATGAGAAGATCCCGTCTGTGTTAGCTGATACAAAGACGGAAACGGAATTTACGGATGAAGATATTTCTTATATGATCACAGATATGCACAATGTGGAACTGACCGACCAGGGATTTACTGCGACGGAAAAGAAAGCGTCAGTAACACTTTCCTTTGAGGGGATACCGGAGAGTGAAACTTACTTCATATTAAAAGGGCTTCAGTTTTCGGAGGAGGGAAAGACGTTAACACAGTCGAAGAGCCGTCTGCACATTGATGTGACCTGTGGAAAAATTACCAAAATGATCACATTCCTGACCAGAAAAAACAACTTTTACAGTGGTGTGGATGACTATCTGATCAATGCCGGATATCGTGATGAAAAAGCAGATGAGATCACACTGACCTTTCATGAAAAGGGAACTTACCGGTTTGATGAGATGCAGATTGTCTGCCAGCCGGTAAAACAGATTGCCGGTTGGACGAAAAGTCTGAAACAGGATATTTTAAAAGATGTTGTCATGGATACAAATCACATATCCGGTACCCTTACGGCAGATCAGGAAAAACTGCTCTGTATGACAATTCCGTACAGTAGCGGCTGGCGGGCGTATATAGATGGTGTGGAAACAGAGATTTTAAAGGTGGATACGATGTATATGGCAGTTGATGTGCCGGAGGGAACACATCAGATCGAATTTTATTACTGTACGCCGTATTTAAAAACAGGTGCTGGTTTGAGCGGACTTGGAATCCTGTCGGTGATCGGGATCGTTATTTTCAGGTATCGGAATGGAAGGAAAAAACAAAAAGAAATGGAATAGAGCAGAATAAGGAAAGGATCTGGGATGTCTACGATATATCTATCGGAAAAAAAGGAATACAGAGCACTTGATTTCTCAAAATTTGTGGCAGCATTTTTGGTTGCTGCCATTCATATTCCTCCGTTTGAGGAAATCGCACCGGTATTTTCACACGAATTTCAGCAGGTGATCTGCCGTATGGCAGTTCCGTTCTTTTTTGTGTGTACCGGCTATTTTATCGGAGAAAAAATAACAGACAAAGACAGGGTAAAAAATATCTTTTCCATATTATAAAGATGTATGTATGGTGGAGTCTGTTATATCTGATACCGATCATTGACCGCTTCTGGGAGAAAAAAAGAAGTGCTGCCGGAAACATATTAGAACTTGCAAGAAGATTTTTCCTGATAGGATCTTACATACAGCTCTGGTATCTGCCTGCGACTGTTGCAGCGGTGCTGTTTTTGTATCTGTTGGTAACACGTTTTCGGTGGAATGTGAAAGGAATCGTTGCAGCGGCTGTGCTGTTGTATCTGACTGGAGTTTTCCACAATACTTACCGTCATGTATTCGATACCGTTTTACCGGCTGCGAATGAGATCCAATGGTATCTTTCTGTATTTGCTACGGCAAGAAACGGATTCTTTTTCGGATTCCCGTTTGTGACCATGGGATATCTCTTCCGTGTAAAGGCAGACCGGATCCGAATGCGTATGGATGGCACACGGTATTTTTCCTCGTGCTGATGATGTTAGAAGAATGGATCGTCACACAGAAGATCGGCGAGTCATCGCATGATATGTATCTTATGACACCGCTTGTCACTGCAAATCTTTTCCTGGCTGCAGCCTTTTTTCCGGTGAGTGAGAGAATGGATGTGACCGCAAAAATAATGCGTGAGCTCTCGACGGAAATTTTCCTTTTACATATGCTGGTATATTTCTGGTATAAAAAGATCATGGAATGCATGGGACTGGATGCAGGAAACATCTGGTACGTTATATGGTGGTTGTTACGGTTAGTGTTCTGATTGGTCTGATCCTCATATATATAAGAAGAAAAAGGTCTAAACAGGAAAATTATAAAAAAAATATAAAACCGCAGAAATTATAAAAATTAGTGTTGACAAAAGAATATGATGGTGCTATTTTAAGTACATAGATGTTAGCACTCCATAATAATGAGTGCTAACAGATAGAAAAAGGTAACTGAGATCAGAGGCAGATGCCGGATTCTTACAGAAAGTTACAGAGTATGGAGATGGAGAAGAGAATGGACGAGGAATTCGAATTAGACGAACGAAAAACGAAAATTCTTGATGCAATCATCCGCAACTATTTAGAGACAGGCGAACCGGTTGGATCACGAACAATATCCAAGTATACCGATTTGAATCTGAGCTCTGCGACAATCCGTAATGAGATGGCAGACCTGGAAGAACTTGGATACATTTTACAGCCGCATACTTCGGCCGGCAGGATCCCTTCCGACAAAGGATACCGCTTTTATGTGGATCATCTGATGGAAGAGAAAGACCGTGAAGTGAATGAGATGAAGAATTTCGTCATCGAACACACGGAGAAGGTGGATCAGGTGCTGCAGCAGGTGGCAAAGATACTGGCGAACAATACCAATTATGCGACGATGGTCACAGCACCGACGTTTCATAAGAATAAAGTAAAGTTCATCCAGTTATCGAATATGAATGAAGAACAGATTTTAGCAACGATCGTTACCGAAGGCAATCTGGTCAAGAATAAAATTATTCCGGTCAGTGAGCCAATCGACAATGAGACAATGTTAAAACTGAATTTCCTGTTAAATGCGAATTTAAACGGTCTTGCATTACAGGAGATCAACCTTGGAACCATCGCAAAGTTAAAAGAGCAGGCGGGCATCCACAGTGATATCATCAGTGATGTGCTTGATACCGTGGCAGAGACGATGGGACAGGATGAAGATATCCGCATTTATACAAGTGGAGCAACCAATTTCTTTAAATATCCGGAGTTAAGTGACTCGGAGAAAGCAAGTGAGCTGATCTCCACATTTGAGGAGAAACAGCAGTTAGCAAGCCTTGTAACTGAAAACCTGTTAGATGATGATAATACAGGAATTCAGGTTTATATAGGAAATGAAAGCCCGATACAGACCATGAAGGACTGCAGTGTTGTGACAGCAACATACGAATTGGGCGAAGGTGTTCGGGGAACGATAGGAATTGTCGGACCGAAACGAATGGATTATGAGAAAGTAATGGATAACCTGAAAACCTTGAAGAATTCTTTAGACGGAATTTTAAACAAGGATAAGGAACAGACATAGAAAGGTGGTTCATAGATGTCAGAGATGGATGAAAAGGTATTAGACGAAGCAATGGAATCTTCCACAGAGGAAAATGCTTCCGAGACCAAAGAAGATGAAACCGTGACATCCACGGAAGAAACAGCCGAAACAGCAGAGAACGCTGATGCAGAAGCTTCCGAAGCGGATTCCGAAGATCCTGATAAAAAGAAATCTTTTTTCAAAAAGAAGAAAGACAAAAAGGATGAGCAGATCGAGGAGCTTACCGATAAGGTAAAAAGACAGATGGCAGAGTTTGATAACTTCCGTAAGCGTACAGAGAAAGAAAAATCACAGATGTACGATATGGGAGCAAAAACAATCGTAGAAAAGATCCTGCCGGTCATTGATAACTTTGAGCGTGGTCTTGCAGCAGTTCCGGAAGATAACAAAGAAGATGCTTTTGTTGTCGGAATGGATAAGATCTACCGCCAGATGCTTACCGTATTAGAGGAAGCAGGCGTAAAACCGATCGAGCGGTCGGTGCTGAATTTGATCCGAATTTCCACAATGCAGTCATGCATGTGGAGGATGAAACCTTAGGAGAGAATGTAGTAGCAGAAGAACTCCAGAAGGGATATATGTACAGAGATACTGTGGTAAGACACAGTATGGTAAAAGTAGCAAACTAATTATTCCATAGATATTAGATGAGGAGGAAATCATTATGAGTAAAATCATTGGTATTGACTTAGGTACGACAAACAGCTGTGTAGCTGTTATGGAAGGTGGAAAACCTACCGTTATCGCAAATCAGGAAGGTGCAAGAACAACACCATCTATCGTTGCATTTACAAAAACAGGTGAGAGATTAGTTGGTGAGCCTGCAAAACGTCAGGCTGTTACAAACGCAGAAAAAACCATATCTTCTATCAAGAGACATATGGGTACTGATTATAAAGTAGCAATCGATGACAAACAGTATTCTCCACAGCAGATTTCTGCAATGATCTTACAGAAGTTAAAAGCAGATGCAGAAGGATACTTAGGAGAGAAAGTAACAGAGGCTGTTATTACAGTTCCGGCTTACTTCAACGATGCACAGCGTCAGGCAACCAAAGATGCAGGTAAAATCGCAGGCCTTGATGTAAAACGTATCATCAACGAGCCGACAGCAGCAGCTTTAGCTTATGGTCTTGACAACGAGAAAGAGCAGAAGATCATGGTATATGACCTTGGTGGTGGTACATTTGATGTTTCCATCATTGAGATCGGTGACGGTGTCATCGAGGTATTATCTACAAATGGTGATACACATCTTGGTGGTGATGATTTCGATAACAGAATCACACAGTGGATGATCGATGAGTTCAAGAAAGCAGAAGGTGTAGATCTTTCTACCGATAAGATGGCTCTTCAGAGATTAAAAGAAGCAGCTGAGAAAGCAAAGAAAGAACTTTCTTCCGCAACAACCACAAATATCAACCTTCCGTTCATCACAGCAACTGCTGAGGGACCGAAACACTTTGATATGAACTTAACCAGAGCAAAATTCGACGAACTGACACATGATCTCGTTGAAAAAACAGCTATTCCGGTTCAGAACGCCATGAGAGATGCAGGACTTACCAATGCTGATCTTGGTCAGGTATTATTAGTTGGTGGTTCTACACGTATCCCGGCTGTTCAGGATAAAGTAAAACAGTTGACAGGCAAAGAGCCAAGTAAGACATTGAACCGGATGAGTGTGTTGCCATCGGTGCATCTATCCAGGGTGGTAAACTTGCAGGAGATGCAGGTGCAGGTGAGATCTTACTTCTGGATGTAACACCACTTTCACTTTCCATCGAGACAATGGGTGGTATCGCAACAAGACTGATCGAGAGAAATACAACGATTCCTACCAAGAAGAGCCAGATCTTCTCAACGGCAGCAGATAACCAGACAGCAGTAGATATCAACGTTGTACAGGGTGAGAGACAGTTTGCAAGAGATAACAAATCCCTTGGACAGTTCCGTCTGGATGGTATCCCGCCAGCACGTCGTGGTGTTCCGCAGATCGAAGTTACATTTGATATCGATGCAAACGGTATCGTAAATGTATCTGCAAAAGATTTAGGAACTGGAAAAGAACAGCACATCACAATCACAGCAGGTTCTAATATGTCTGATGATGAGATCGATAAGGCTGTCAAAGAAGCTGCTGAGTTCGAAGCACAGGATAAGAAGAGAAAAGAGGCAATCGATGCAAGAAATGATGCTGATTCCTTCGTATTCCAGACACAGCAGGCATTAGATCAGGTTGGAGCAAACCTTGATCCGGCTGATAAATCAGCAGTAGAGACTGATATGAACGCAGTAAAAGCATTCTTAGACGCACACCAGAATGCAGAAGAGATGACAGACGCTGATGTAACAGAACTGAAATCCCTGCAGGAAAAACTGACAGAGAGTGCGCAGAAGGTATTTGCAAAGATGTATGAGCAGACTCAGGCAGCGCAGGGAGCAGCTGGTGCAGGTCCTGATATGAGCGGTATGGGCGGCAACGCACAGGCAGGTGCATCTTCCGCAGATGATGATGTCGTAGACGCAGACTTCAAGGAAGTTTAATCATCGCAAAACAGTAAAAATACAACGGGGTTTCCGGGGGTTTTCCCGGAAACCTGTATGCAGTTTGAGAGAGGAAAACGTTATGGCAGATAAGAGAGATTATTATGAAGTCTTAGGCGTGAGTAAAACGGCAACAGATGCTGAGATCAAAAAGCGTTCCGTGTGCTTGCCAAAAGTATCACCCGGATATGAACCCTGGAGATAAGGAAGCGGAGGCAAAGTTCAAGGAAGCGCAGGAAGCATATGCTGTGCTCAGTGATGCAGAAAAGAGAAAACAGTACGATCAGTTTGGTCATGCAGCATTTGATGGTGGTGCCGGCGGAGCAGGAGGATTTGATTTCTCCGGTATGGATATGGGAGATATCTTTGGAGATATTTTGGAGATTTCTTTGGCGGCGGATCCAGAGAGTGGCAACGATGGTCCGATGAAAGGACAGAATCTGCGCACCAGTGTCCGTATTACATTTGAGGAAGCTGTATTTGGCTGTGAGAAAGAGATCGAGATGGTCTTAAAGGATGAGTGCCAGAAGTGTCATGGTACCGGTGCAAAACCGGGAACCACACCAGAGACCTGTCCGAAATGTGGTGGTAAAGGTAAAGTCGTATTTACCCAGCAGTCCTTCTTTGGAACCGTACAGAATGTACAGACCTGTCCGGACTGCGGTGGTTCCGGAAAGATGATCAAGGATAAATGTCCGGATTGCCGTGGAACCGGATATATCTCAAATAAAAAGAAAATCCAGGTATCGATCCCTGCGGGAATTGACAATGGACAGAGTGTAAGGATCCGTGAAAAAGGGGAACCGGGTATCAACGGCGGACCGCGTGGGGATCTGCTAGTAGAGGTAGTTGTATCACGTCATCCGATCTTCCAGCGTCAGGATATGAACATTTATTCTACCGTGCCGATTTCCTTTGCTCAGGCGGCATTAGGCGGTGAGGTGCGTATCAACACCGTGGATGGAGACGTCTTATACGAGGTAAAAGCAGGAACACAGACAGACACAAGAATCCGCCTGAAGGGAAAAGGCGTACCGTCTCTGCGAAACAAAGCAGTGCGTGGTGACCATTATGTTACATTGGTGGTTCAGGTTCCGGCTTCCTTAAATGCAGAAGCAAAAGAGGCATTGCGTAAGTTTGATGAAGTTACCGGTAATACATTAAAGAAGTCAGCAGAGGCACTGGTACAGCAGAAAAGCCGAAAAAGAAAAAAGGATTCATGGATAAGATAAAAGAATCTTTAGATGATATCTAAAATTTATTAATATGGATGAAAAACAGGGGCAGAGCATGGAGCTTGCCTCTATTTTTTTGATTCATAGGAAATTACATCCTATGAATCAAAATCTCTTTCGGGAAAAGCTTGACATTCTGATATTTCTGCGTATAATAAAAATGCAAACAAGTTGCAAATACAAACTGATTGCAAATACGAATTGGTCGCAAATGTAAGAAATCGACATACATGTCATGTAGGAAATGGGGCGCAATATGTTAGATATTATTTTAGATACTTTATTAGATAGTGTAAAATTACTTCCGTTTTTGTTTATCACATACCTTTTGATGGAAGAGTTAGAGCATAAGACTGGAGGAAAGGCAAAGAACCGTATCAGGAGCGCTGGAAAAAGCGGCCCTGTTTGGGGTGCATTGCTTGGAGTGATCCCACAGTGTGGCTTTTCTGCAGCGGCGTCAAGCCTCTATGCGGGACATGTGATCACAGTCGGAACACTGCTTGCGATTTTCTTATCGACCTCCGATGAGATGCTTCCGATCATGATCTCAGAGGCGGTTGCACCTGTCGTGATCGTTAAGATCCTTGCAGCTAAGGTCATCATTGGTATGATTTCCGGACTTGTTGTGGAGTTTTTATATGTGGGTGTGATGAAAAAGCATGAAAAGAAATGGACATCCATGTGGTATGTGAGGAAGAACACTGCAGCTGCGAGGACGGCATTTTCCGGTCTGCATTCAAACATACCTTAAAGATTTTTGCGTATATTCTGATCATTTCTTTCCTTTTAAATGTAGTGATCGGGTTCATCGGGGAAGATACACTTGCAGGCTTTTTTACTGCAATGCCGCTTGTGGGTGAGGCAGTAGCAGCACTTGTCGGACTGATCCCAAATTGTGCATCCTCAGTTGTGATCACAGAACTTTATTTAGGCGGTATCATCGGAGCGGGCGCATGATGTCTGGACTGCTTGTGAATGCCGGCGTCGGACTGTTAGTTTTGTTCCGTCTGAACCGTGACTGGAAGCAGAATGCCGGAATTGTTGCGGCTTTGTATGGACTTGGCGTGTTCTGGGGTGTTATCATAAGAGTGTGTGGGATTGTGTTTTAAATAAAGGAAACAGGAAGGGACGAGGAATATGCCGGGAAGTGGTTATGCGACGATCAGCCGTAAAAAGATTTTGGAATTTTTAAAGAAGAACAGTGACCGGACAGTCGCTGTGGCGGATATCGACCATTATCTGAAAGCGCAGGACTGTGAGGTCAATATCACGACGATCTACCGTTATTTAGATAAGCTGGCAAAGGATGCACGGTAATCAAATACGTTGCCGAAAAGGGCAATCAGGCGGTATATCAGTATGTGGAATTAGGACACCACTGTGAGGAACATCTGCATCTGCAGTGTGTGAAATGTGGGAAGATCATCCATCTGGAATGTGAGTTTATGGATGAAATCTCAGAGCACATTTTAAAAGATCACGGGTTGAACTGCAGTGCAAAAATTCAATTTTGTATGGAATGTGCAGTGCGTGCCAGGAAAGTAAATAATAAAAATGCATGATTATTTTTCATCCCGCCTCATATAATGAATGGAAAAGAATGGCAGGGTAGGAGGAGTGTCATGAACATGATATCAGCAGGCAGGAAAACCTGGTGTCAGCGTATTAAAGCAGCCATTATTTTAGAGGGAGTCATCCTTCTTATGGCTGCTTTTCTTTTATGGGAAAATACGGCAGGAACAGGGGGGAAAACAGTTACTGCCACATCGGACGGGACGATCCGGTGGGTGGATTTTAATGTGTCTTATGAGGCGTTGTGCAAGGCATATGAGTGTGACGTGGACACATATGGAAGTGAAATGCATATCGATTGGATCGACTTACTTTCTTATGTGGCAGCGAAAAATGGCGGGGAGTTTGGCGCGACAGCAGTGTCAGAACTGAATGAGGCGGCAGAGAAAGTGAAAAATAAGGAGCTGACATTTGATGAGGCGGCAGAGAAGCTCAAGTATTTTTCCTATTATAAGGAGGCATATTCGGCGGTGCTTGGCGGTCTGGTCGGCGAGTATGAGATACAGGAGAGTGAGGGTGGTCCCTATGTGAAAAAATATGGACTGAAAGCATTTTCCCCGATCGCAAAGGGATTTCCGTACAGTGATTATGATGATTTTGGCGTGTCGAGAAGCTATGGATATAAAAGACAGCATTTAGGACATGATATGATGGGACAGATCGGTACGCCTGTGATCTGCATTGAAACAGGATATGTGGAGGCTCTGGGCTGGAATCAGTACGGAGGCTGGCGTGTTGGAATCCGCAGTCCGGATAAAAAGAGATATTATTATTATGCGCATCTGCGTCAGGATTACCCATATCAGGCAAAATTAAAAGAGGGAGATCTTGTGACGGCAGGGGATGTGATCGGCTATATGGGGCACACCGGTTACAGTACAAAAGAAAATGTCAACAATATAGATACTGTACATCTTCATTACGGACTCGAACTGATCTTTGATGAGGAGTG
>ENA-OQCN01000743-OQCN01000743.1-human-gut-metagenome-genome-assembly--contig:-NODE-743-length-17115-cov-2.314869_pt1 | contig 17115 bp, 22 predicted proteins | sample MGYA00242497_ERZ504576 | MGnify/ENA primary metagenome ERZ504576 (study PRJEB26092, sample SAMD00036296) | human gut metagenome | host: Homo sapiens | study: EMG produced TPA metagenomics assembly of... | reverse complement strand
CTTCCCCCTCGGGGAAGGTGGCCCCGCAGGGCCGATGAGGCAGACCTTGCCGCCGCAGCACTTTACCGGACAGCAACGGCATATCCGCTCATCAGTCAGTGGTCGGGGCCACTGACAGCTTCCCCCGAGGAGGAAGCCAATCTCTCCGTCAACCAATTTCCTCCAAGGTATTGCACTTTTGCGGCAAAAAGCTACAATAATTAGTATCTGTAGACTGCAAGTAATCGATGCTGAAAGGGACAAACCGATGCAGCATATTTTTATCATAAACCAACGGCGGGCAAGGTGGACGCCAGCGTGGCGCTCATCCCGCAGATCCACGCCGCTGCCAGCCGCGCAGGGCTTCATCCTACCATTGAGGTGACCCGCCGCGCCGGGCAGGCCCGCGACCTGGCCGCCCAATACGCCGCCGGCGGGGAAGAAGTATACCTCTACGCCTGCGGCGGCGACGGCACGCTGAACGAAATATTGCAGGGTACCATCGGCCGCCCGAACGCCGCCATTGGCTGCGTGCCCTGCGGCAGCGGCAATGACTATGTGCGCAACTTCGGCACGCAGGCGCAGTTCCTGGACCTTGACGCACAGCTGGCCGCACAACCGTTCGCAGCGGACGTCATCCGCACGCCCCAGGCTGCGGCATCGACATCTATGCCGCGGGCATCGACGCCCAGGTCGCCAACGGCATCCCCAAATGGCGGCGCGTGCCCTTCTGCGGCGGCACAACGGCCTACACGCTGTCGATTCTCGAGGCCGTGTGCAGCACCTTCAGGCACCGTCTGCGCATCACCGCCGATGACCGCCAATTGGAGGACACCTTCATGATGCTGGCGGTCTGCAACGGCCAGCAGTACGGCGGCGGCTACTGCGCCGCGCCCCACGCCAGCATGACCGACGGTCTGCTGGATGTGGTGCTGCTGCGGCCTGTGCCGCGTTTAAAGCTGCCGGGGCTGCTGGGCAGCTACAAAAAAGGGGAGCACCTTTCGGAGGGTGACACCGTCACCGAAAAATTCGCCCCGTACATGACGTTTTTCCGTACAGGCAGCATTGACATAGAGGTGCTGGACGGCAACCCGCTCATCACAACGCTGGACGGTGAGTGCTCGCCCCAGCTGCGGATGCACGCGGAGATCGCGCACAGTGCGGCGCGCATTCTGTTGCCGCCGGAGCTTGCCGCAAACGCAAACAAGACGCCTGTTCTGCAGGCTATGGGAGAGTAAGAATGTCTGAAAAAGTAAAGATCAAGATCGCCCGCAATGTGGTGCATCTGCCGGCCATCGCCCTGCGCGGGCTGGTGGTTTTCCCCAACAATGTGGTCCATTTTGAGGTGGGCCGCACCAAGTCCATTGCCGCCATCGAGGCCGCCATGCACGCCAACAGCAGCGTCTTTCTCGTCGCCCAGCGCGAGATGGATGAGGAAGAACCGGCCCTTCGCGACCTGTATGCCTACGGTGTCATTGCCGAAATCAAGCAGGTGCTGCGCGTCTCCGACGACCTCGTGAAGGTCCTCGTCGAGGGCAAGACCCGTGCCCGTCTGCTGGAGCTGGACGCCGGCGAAAAGTATCTGCAGGCCACGGTACGCCCCGTGGCTGTGCGCGGCATCCCTGCCGACAAGCGCAACCAGGTCGAGGCTCTCGTCCGCAGCCTGAAGGACTGCTTTGAGGAGTACCTGTCCTACAGCCCGCAAATTTCCAAGGATGTCGTCTATAACATCGTTTCCTCCGATTCACCGCTGTATTTGAGCGAGTACATGCCCGCCAACCTCTTGTTCAAGTATGAGGATAAGCAGGTTATCCTGAACGAATCGACTGCTGGGCCGCCTCGAAAAGCTGCTGACCCTGCTGCGGCAGGAATGCCAGATCATGGACATCGAGCGCGACCTGGACGACAAGGTCAACGCCCGCATGGACAAGGGCCAGCGCGAATACTACCTGCGTGAGCAGATGAATGTCATCAGCGAGGAGCTCGGCGACGCCGAGGACACCCGCGCCGAGGCCGATACATACCGCGGGAAAGTCAAGGCACTGAACCTTGATGAAGAATCCACCGAAAAGCTGCTGAAAGAGTGTGACCGTCTGGCCCGTATGCAGGGCAGCAGCGCCGAGAGCGGTGTTATCCGCAGCTATCTGGATGCCTGCCTGGCCCTGCCGTGGCACACTGCCACCGAGGACGACCTTGACCAGGCCCACGCCCGCAAGGTGCTGGACCGTGAGCACTACGGCCTGCAGAAGGTCAAGGAACGCATTCTCGAGCTGCTGGCTGTGCGCAAGCTGAATCAGGACGTCAAGGGGCAGATCATCTGCCTTGTCGGCCCTCCGGGCGTCGGCAAAACGAGCATTGCGCACTCCATTGCCGAGTGCATGGACCGCAAATTTGCCCGCATGAGTCTGGGCGGCGTCCACGATGAAGCGAGATCCGCGGCCACCGCCGCACCTACATCGGCGCGATGCCGGGCCGCATCATCAGCGCCATCACGACGGCCAAGTCCACGAACCCGGTCATTCTGCTCGACGAGATCGACAAGCTGGCGGGCGACTACAAGGGAGACCCGTCCAGCGCACTGCTCGAGGTGCTGGACCCCGAGCAGAACCGCACCTTTAAGGATAACTACCTCGATATTCCGTTTGATTTGAGCGAGGTGCTCTTTATCACGACGGCGAACGATGCCTCCACGATCCCTGGCCCGCTCTATGACCGCATGGATGTCATCGAGCTGCCAGCTACACCCGCACCGAAAAATTCAACATCGCCAAGCGCCATCTGCTGCCCAAGCAGCTGAAAAACAACGGCCTGGAGGGGCGCGTGACCCTGACGGGCAGCGCACTGTATGCCATCATCGACGGCTACACCCGCGAGGCCGGCGTGCGCAATCTGGAACGCACCATCACGTCGGTGCTGCGCAAATGTGCGCAGAAGATCGCGGCAGGGGAGGCCGAGAAGATCAGCGTTTCCGCAGCGATGGTCAAGGAGCTGCTCGGCCCCGAGAAGGTCAAGCCGACGTTTATCTCCCGCAAGGACGCCGTGGGCATTGCCAACGGTCTGGCGTGGACGAGTGTCGGCGGCGAGATGCTGCCTGTTGAGGTCGCCGTCATCCCGAACGGCACCGGCAAAATCGAGATCACCGGCAGCCTCGGTGATGTCATGAAGGAGAGCGCCCAGCTTGCCGTGACCTACGCCAAGGTCCACGCCGAGGAATACGGCATCACGCCCGACAAGTTCAAGAACATCGACCTGCACATCCATGCCCCCGAGGGCGCTGTGCCGAAGGACGGCCCCTCCGCGGGTGTCACACTGACGACGGCGCTGATTTCGGCGCTGTCCGGTATCCCGGTTAACCACGACCTGGCCATGACCGGAGAGATCACGCTGCACGGCAACGTGCTGCCCATCGGCGGTCTGAAGGAAAAGAGTATGGCGGCCTTCCGTGAGGGCATCTCGACGGTGCTCATCCCCAGGGATAACGCCAGCGACCTGTATGAGGTGGACGCCGAGGTCAAGGAGAAGGTGCGCTTCATCCCCGTGGGCACGCTGTCCGAGGTGCTGAAGCACGCCCTTGTGCGCCCGGGCCGCACCCCCGCCCGCGCTGTCCGTGGTGTGCCGCAGGCAACCGCTCTCATCGCCAACGACAAGCCCGCCGAGGGACATAAGGAGCCCGCCGCGGTGATGTAATTCGCCTTGAACGCCACTCTGTAGTGACGGAGGCCCGCACCCGCCTGCGGTCGATGACGGGCATCGACCCTACAGCAACCCCCGTAGGGGCGGATTGCATATCCGCCACGGAGCAGAACGACAGCCGCCAAGCCCGCGGCATGACGAGCATCGACCCTACAGCAACCCCGTAGGGCGGATTCCATATCCGCCCGCACTACGCCGTGCCGCGCATGCAGGGGGCGGCGTCCTCGACGCCCCGCAATACACAGCACACCCAAAACATAAAGGAACACCCATGAACTACAACAACAGCGAATTCCTCGCGTCCTACGGTCTGTCCCGCCAGCTGCCGGACAGTGACCGCCCTGAAATCGTATTTTCGGGCCGCTCCAACGTCGGCAAGTCGAGCCTCATCAATAAGCTCTGCAACCGCAAGAAGCTGGCCCGCGTCAGCGCCACGCCGGGCAAAACGGCAACCATCAACTTCTACCGCGTTGATACGGCCTACTTTGTTGACCTGCCCGGCTACGGCTACGCCAAGGTCTCCAACGCCGAGCGCGAGCGGTGGGACGATTTGATCAACAGCTATTTTGAGGCGGATCGTGCCGTCTGCCTGCTTGTCCAGCTGCTGGACAGCCGCCACGCGCCCAGCGCTGACGATGTGCAGATGCTTGAGTACCTGCACTACCACCGCATTCCGTTTGTGGCTGCGCTGACCAAGGGCGACAAGCTGAAAAAGAGCGAGATGGCCGCCCGCAAAGAAGAATTTGAAAAGATCTGCGCTCCCTACGGCTGCCAGGGCGTTGTGCTGACCAGCGCCGAGAACGGGCTGGGCATGGACGAGCTGCGCGCGCTGCTTGAGGCCAGCATGACCCCCGAGACAGAGGACTGACCGATGGCCTACAACGAGTTTGCCTATTTCTACGACGAGTTCAACGGCGAGGCTGACTATGATGCGCTTTACGGCTATATTACCGACGAGCTGAAGGCCCACGGCATCACAGACGGCATCCTGGCCGACCTGGGCTGCGGCACCGGCGATCTGACCCTGATGCTGACCCAGGCAGGGTATGATGTCATCGGCATTGACCGCTCCGAGGAGATGCTCAGTGTCCTGCGCGAAAAGGCCGACGAGCTGGGCCTGACGGGCCGCTTGCTGCTGCTGAAGCAGGACCTGCTGGACCTGGACCTGTACGGCACGATCCGCGCCGCGGTGTCTACGTTTGACACCTACAGCCACATTGGCCCGCAGGAAAATTTTGAGAAGGCCATCCGCAAGGCTGCCTACTTTATGGAGCGGGGCGCGTGTTCATTTTTGACTTGAACACGCCCTATAAGCACCGGCACATTCTGGCAGGCCAGACCTTTGACATCGAGGCCGAGGACGCCGACTGCCACTGGTCGAACCGCTATGACGAGACGGCGCAGCGGGTGGATATTACCATCAACATTGACTACCACGAGACGGGGGAACACTTCCACGAGGCGTTCAGCGAGTACAGCTATGCGCTGGACACCGTGTGCGCCCTGTTGGAAAAGTACGGCTTCGCCGTGGCCAAGTCGCCGACGGCGAGAGCTTTGGCCCGGTGCGCGGCGACAGCCGCGCTGGATCATCACGGCTGTCAAGCAATACACACAAGAGGAAAAAGCTAATGGAACAGAATCATAACATGCTGCGCGGTATCTCCGAAAACGGCGGTATCGTGTTTTACGGTGTTGACTCTACGGAAATCGTCCGCGAGATGGAACGCCTGCACAAGACCAGTGCCGTCACCACCGCTGCCCTGGGCCGCCTGCTGACGGCGGCCTCGATGATGGGCATTATGCTCAAAAGCACCCAGGACTCGGTGACGCTGCAGATCAAGGGCGGCGGCCCCGCAGGCCGCCTGCTGGCCGTTTCCGACGGCACCGGCAACGTCAAGGGCTACGTCGAGCACCCTGTTGTGGAACTTCCCCCGCGGGCTGACGGCCATCTGAACGTCGGCGCAGCCGTTGGCAAGGACGGCACGCTGGACGTCATCCGTGACTTGGGTATGCGCGAGCCGTACATCGGCCAGGTGCCGCTGACCTCCGGTGAGATCGCGAGGACATCACGACCTATTTTGCTATCAGTGAGCAGGTGCCCACTGTCTGCGCGCTGGGCGTGCTCGTCGATAAGGACCTGAGCGTCCGCTGCGCGGGCGGCTTTGTCGTGCAGCTGCTGCCCGGCGCAACCGAGGAGGAGATCGAGCACCTCGAGAAGAACATCAAGGCCATGCCCAGCGTGACGACAATGCTCGAGGAGGGCAAGAGCGTCCGTGATATGCTGGAGCTGGCCTTGGCCGGCTTTGCACCCGATATTCTCGACAGCTACCATGTGACCTACAAGTGCGACTGCGGCCTTGAGCGCGTTGAAAAGATGATCCGCTCCCTTGGCAAAAAGGAGGTCGAGCGCATGCGCGACGAGGACCCCGTTGCCGAGGTGAACTGCCAGTTCTGCAACAAGAATTATAAGGTGGATCTGAATGAACTGCTCAAAAACTGGCCTTCCACCGCCGAAAATGAGTCGGGCGAAAACGCATAAAAATTTATGCAAAAAAATGTAAAAAACGCTTGACTTTTCCGCTCATATAGTTTATAATAACAAACGTCGCCCGGAGAGAGCGACTGAGCAAAAACTCTCCAATATGCGGCCGTAGCTCATCTGGTAGAGCGCCACCTTGCCAAGGTGGAGGTAGCGAGTTCGAGCCTCGTCGGCCGCTCCATTATGGGGAAGTTTAGCTCAGCTGGGAGAGCATCTGCCTTACAAGCAGAGGGTCAGCGGTTCGAGCCCGTTAACTTCCACTTAATATGGCCCGGTAGTTCAGTTGGTTAGAACGCTAGCCTGTCACGCTAGAGGTCGTCAGTTCGAGCCTGATTCGGGTCGCCATTTGCCTCTGTAGCTCAGTCGGTAGAGCAGGGGACTGAAAATCCCCGTGTCATTGGTTCGATTCCGATCGGAGGCACCATTCTTGTGTATTCTTCGCAAAGAATACACATCCTGCGGCCGTAGCTCATCTGGTAGAGCGCCACCTTGCCAAGGTGGAGGTAGCGAGTTCGAGCCTCGTCGGCCGCTCCAAAAAACAGTGGAGATTGGTAAACATCAGTTTTCACTTATATGGTGACGTGGCCAAGTGGTAAGGCAAAGGTCTGCAAAACCTTCATTCACCAGTTCAAATCTGGTCGTCACCTCCATAAGACTGTGATAACAATGTTGTCACAGTCTTTTGTTGTTTCTGATAGTAATTGTGCAATCTGAATCTTTGGAGCATCCATCACCTTGACCTGCTCCGGCGCGGTTCTGTGACTGTAAGGTACTCGTCGGTAGTCATTTCGATGGTACAGGCCGCGCTGTCGGGACTGAGGGTAAACGCGGACAGGAAAATCAACTCCTGCCTGATAGAAAATTGGGTAGAGACGGCAGGGGCAGGCAGATTTAAAACGGCACTTCAAACTGTGCAAACCGCCAGCCGCCGACCTCCCGCACCATTGTGATGGTGTAGGTGCTTGTGTCCGAGACAAGTCCATCCTGCACAGCCTGGCGGAAGGTCTGGCTGCCGGTATCGTCTGTGGCATAGACCGCTGTGACCCGGATGACAATTTTCTCGTCGGTTTCTTCCAATTTCGTAAATGTCATTGTGGTCGTAACCTGATTATACCCGGCAGCAAAGCCGCGCTCGGTGGGAAGATAGTACATGCGGCCATCGATTGGGCGGAAGAGGCAGTACCCGTCCGACGCAAGGTACGAATCATCAAGAAAATCCCTCGTGAAAATATCCCGCAGCGCGGCGTAAAACATATCCCAATTCCGGTAGCGGTTCAGCGCGGGCGTGTAGTCGTACCCGTCTACAGTGACAGTATCCGTCTGCGTGTGGCCTGCGTCCGGGCTCTCGCAGGGAAAATACTGCGTATCATCGATGAGATACGTGCCCGCGCGGACAAGCATCATCTTATAGGCGCGCTGATAAACCAACTGCTGCTCCGCGGTCAGGAACTCCGGCACGGGAACCTGCAAATCCTGCTCCGACAGCGACGGCTCCAGCACCGCCTCGGCGTATCCGAAATCGGTGGAATGGAATTCATCTACCCGCCAGCCATCCGCGGTGCGCACAAGCGGATGGGGTATTCGATGGTGTACACGTCCATATCGTCAGGCGCAAAAGAGCTTGCCCAGTTCCGGTCATAGTGGCTGATCAGCGCAAACACAACGGTGTCATCGGTTACGGATTCCAAACGGTAGGTGTCGGGGCAGTTGTCCATCACGGTGCGGGAGAGATCGTCATGCATGGGGCATGCCAGCACGGAATCGCAGGAGGTCGCCAGGTGCCCGTCCAAATCAATGAATTTTTCGGTGTATAACGGCCCCAGTCGGCGGATAAAATCTGTTGTAAAAACGCTCTGCATCAGGTTCGTGAAATCCGTATACGGGTTTTCATACAGCGCGTAATTGCCCACTGTAAGCACAAAAACGCCCTCGTTGTCCGATTGCTGTGTGAACCGCGGGGAGACATCGACCCCGACCAGATTGTCCGGCAGGCCGTACAGGGTGTAGTTGAGCTTGTACGCACCTTCGTACGCCTGTCGCTGTTCTTCATTTAAAAAGGAAAGGTCGTCAAACTCCTTCCCGATTTCCGTCGGGGCGGTGGGAGAAGGCGTGGATGTGCTTTCGGCGGGAGCCTCCGGCACGGCGGCAGGGGACGGCACCGCCGCTGCGCCGGGCACATCCTGTGCGGCTTGCCTGCCGCAGGCGGAAAGAAGGGCAGCCAAAATCAGACAGAGTGCGCAAAAGCGGAATTTTTTCATAGCAGTACCCTCACACAAAACAAATTTTATTCGGCCTGCGCCCCAAAGAATTTCGGCAGCATGGCCCGGGCGCGGTGGATGCGTCCGTCTTGTGCAGAAATGTATCTATGGCAACACCGCATAATTCCCGCCTGACGGCTTAAGCACCGCTCCGGCAGCTGCCGCACCTCGCTCGCCGTATCGGCACTTAGAATTATGCGGTATTGCCCTATAATTCGTAGTATACCGCAAAAAAGTTTCACTGACAATATAAACTGTGCCGCCAGCACTCCGCCCGGGGGATTGCAAAGCACCCGGTATCGTGCTATACTACAATAGCAGTGATATAAGTCATACTTGTCATGAACGGACAAAAGGCTTGTAAAACCGGCAGGAAGGCCGGGATTGCAGGCCTTTTGTTTTTTGCGGCAAAATCAAAAGGCAAGAGGTATGGGATTTTATGGTTCTTGAAGCAATTGCAACCATCAATCAGGCGGTCAACAACTTTGTGTGGGGCATCCCGGCGATGGTGTGCATCATCGGCGTGGGGCTGCTGCTCAGTGTGCGGACGGGCTTTTGCAGATCCGCAAATTCCCGTATGCGATCAAAACCACTATCGGGCGTATGTTCCGCAAAAAGGATGCCTCTGACGGTGCAATGACGCCGTTCCAGGCCGTCTGCACGGCGCTGGCAGGCACGGTGGGCACGGGCAACATTGCGGGCGTTGCGGGCGCTATCGCCATCGGCGGGCCGGGCGCAGTGTTCTGGATGTGGTGCTCCGCGCTGCTGGGTATGTGCACCAAATTTGCGGAGGTCACGCTCGCCGTACATTTTCGGGAGCGCAGCGCCACCGGCGAGTGGGTCGGCGGCCCCATGTACTACATCAAAAACGGTCTGGGCAAGCACTGGCAGTTCCTGGCCGTGCTCTACTCGCTGTTCGGCGTGCTGACGGTTTTTGGCACCGGCAACGCGACCCAGGTCAACACCATCGTTGCCGCCATCGACACGGCCCTGACGGAGTTCAATGTGGTCGGTCAGAACGCGCTTTCCACCCTGAACCTCGTTGTCGGCATCGTTGTGGCGATGCTCGTCGCCATGGTGCTGCTGGGCGGCATCAAGCGCATCGGCAGCGTCAGTGAACGGCTGGTGCCCTTCATGGCACTGTTCTACATCGTGCTGGCTGTGGGCGTCGTTATTCTGAACATTCAGCGCTTCCCGGCGGTGATCGAGGCCGTCTTTGCAGGTGCGTTCAACCCGGCGGCCTTCACGGGCGGCACCATCGGCAGCCTGTTCATCAGTATGCAGAAGGGCGTCTCCCGCGGCATCTTCTCCAACGAGGCCGGCTTGGCACGGGTTCCATCGCCCACGCCTGTGCCGACACGAAAAAGCCGGTCAAGCAGGGTATGTTCGGCATCTTTGAGGTCTTTGCGGACACCATCGTCATCTGCACGCTGACGGCTATGGTCATTCTGTGCAGCGGCACGACGGTCAACTACGGCACTGCTGCGGGCGCGGAGCTGACGATCTCCGGCTTTACCACGACCTACGGCGGCTGGGCATCCATCTTCACGGCGGTGGCACTGTGTTGCTTTGCCTTCTCCACCATCATCGGCTGGGGGCTGTACGGCTCACGCTTTATCGCATTCCTCTGCCGCAGCGACAAGGTCGTGCGCCCCTTCTTCGTGGTGTACTCCTTCGTTTCCATCCTGGGTGCTACGATGGACCTGGGCCTGATGTGGAGCATTGCCGATACCTTCAACGGTCTGATGAGCATCCCGAACCTGATTGCGCTGCTGCTGCTTTCCGGTACAGTGGCGCAGCTGACAAAGGAATATTTTGAAAAGGAAAAGGTGTAAGAAATGTTTGTAGGAACTTGGTGGTCCCTGATGCCGCCGATCATCGCCATTCTGCTGGCGCTGCTCACAAAGGAAGTCTATCTCTCGCTGTTCGCCGGCTGTGCGCTGGGTGCGCTGCTGGTGGCAGAGTTTCACCCCTGGGTCGCGTTTGACACACTGTTCAACACGATGATCGACAGCGTCGATTTCTCGATTCTGATGTTCATGATCCTGCTGGGCATGGTCGTTATGCTCATGCAGGAGTCCGGCGGCACCCGCGCTTATGGTGAGTGGGCGGCGAAAAAAGCTCAAGAGCAAGCGCGCCACGCTCGTGGCGACCTCGCTGCTGGGTGCGCTGATTTTTGTGGACGACTACTTCAACTGCCTGACCGTTGGCTCCGTCATGCGCCCGGTTACCGACAAGTACAAGGTTTCCCGCGCCAAGCTGGCTTACCTCATCGACGCCACGGCGGCCCCGGTCTGCATCATTGCGCCGATCTCGTCCTGGGCGGCGGCGGTCAACTCCTACGTCCCGGCGGCAGCTCGATGTCTGGCTTTGAGATGTTCGTCCGCACGATCCCGTTCAACCTGTACGCGATGCTGACGCTCTACATGGTGTTCTTTACCTCGCTGCTGGGCTTCGACTTCGGCCTGATGAAAAAGCACGAGCGCAACGCCGCCCACGGTGACCTGTTCACCTCGGGCGGGGAGGCATTCCAAAACCAGGAAATCAAGGACCCCACCGAGGGCGGTAAATTCGCCAAGGGCAAGGTCATTGACCTGATTGCACCGATGATCGTCATGATCTTTACGGCCATCGCTACGATGATCTGGACCGGCTACCTGACGGCGGCACGAACCTTGTCGAGGACTTTGCCAACTGCTCCTCGTCGGAGTCGCTTGTCTTTGCGGGTCTTGTCACGGTGGGCTTCCTGCTGCTGTTCTACCTGCCGCGCCGCGTCATTGGCTTTAAGGACTTTATGAACTCCGTACCCGAGGGCGGCAAGCTGATGATGCCGCCCATCCTGATTCTGGTGCTGGCTTGGACGCTGAAGGGTATGACCGACGCGCTGGGCATCGGCGACTTTGTGCGCCAGGCCGTCAGCCTGAATGAGGGTCTCATGCGCTTTGTGCCGCTGCTGATCTTCTGCATTGCGATTTTTATTGCGTTCTCCTCCGGCACCAGCTGGGGCACGTTTGCGATTTTGGTCCCCATCGTCGTCAATATGTTCTCCGAGACGGACCCCACCATGATGATCGTAGCGGTATCCGCGGTGCTGGCGGGTGCGGTCTGCGGCGACCATATTTCGCCGATCTCGGACACGACCATTATGTCCAGCTCCGGTGCACAGTCGAACCACATCAACCACGTGCAGACCCAGATGCAGTACGCCATGGTCGTCGTGGCGGCATGTGTGCCCGGCTACCTGATCGCGGGCTTTACCGAAAACTGGCTCATCACGCTGGTGTCGTCGCTTGCCATTCTGACCGCAGCCCTGCTGTATCTGCGCAGGCGCAGTCTGGCCGAGGACGCCAGGGCATAAAGAAAAAGCAGTGCTTTCCAAGCGGAAGGCACTGCTTTTTTTGTAGGGGCGACCATTGGTCGCCCGCAGCCGTTTGCGGCGGCGAAAAGTCCCGCGGGTCGTCGAGGACGCCGACCCCTATACCGTAGGGACCAATTCCGTATCCGCCCGGCCCAAAGCCTTAGGCAATACCGCACAATTCCCGCCTACGCTAAGCACCGCTCCGGCAGCTGCCGCACCTCGCTCGCCGTATCGGCGCTTAGAATTATGCGGTATTGCCTTTACTTCAGCGTACCGTCCAGAATCTGCTGGTAATACCACGGCTTCTCGGCGTGGAATACCCGCCCGGCGAGATGCGCAAACCGCGGGTCGCTGATTTGCGCAGGAAAGCGCAGCTCCCACGCGCAGAGCGCCTGATACTTGAACCGCAGCTCGCGGTTGGCGGCGTTGTTGCCGTACTTGGAATCACCCAGAATCGGGCAGCCGATGTGTGCTAAATGCGCGCGGATCTGATGGGTGCGCCCGGTCACAAGCTCGACCTCCAACAGGGCCAGCCGTCCGCTGACAGCCAGCGTTTCATACCCGGTGATGACCTCCTTCGCGCCGCCCGCCGTCGTGTCGGTGATGCGCACAATGCCGCGCTCGGCGTCCTTCAAAAGGTAGTCGCGCAGCAGGGCGGCGGGCGGGTTCGGGCGGCCAAACGTCACGCAGAGGTAGCGCTTTTCAATGTCGCGCGCCTTAATGGCGGCAGTCAGAAACGCCTCCGCCGCACTGTTCTTCGCCAGCAGCACCAGCCCGCTTGTACCGGTGTCCAGCCGGTGGCAGAGCACAGCGTGGGCAGCCTTGCCCTCAGCGGCCAGCTTCGTTTGTACGCGGCGAAGCAGCGTGTCACTGTCCGGGCCGTCCACAGCGATGCCTGCGGGCTTGCTGGCAATGATGATGTCGTCGTCCTCATACACAAACACGGCGGCGGGGGTGGGGCGGTTCTCCAGCTGGTCGTCGTTCAGGAACAGCTGGATAATATCGCCGTTCTGCACGCGGGTGGAGAGCGGCTGCTTCTTTCCGTTCAGCTTGATCTTGTTCTCGCGCAGGGCCTTGTTCAGCCGCCCCATGCCCAAAGCGGGGAACTGGTCCATCAGGTACTTGTCCAGCCGCACGGGCAGCAGGCTTTTTACATGCAGTTCTTTCATTTTGTCGTCAACTCCTGATCCCACAAAACCGTGGCATCCTCAATATCCAAGGTGACCATCAGCCAACCGGCGTCGTGGTCATCGACCTTCAAAATCGGGTACTCCTGCCCGCCCGCGCAAAGCAGTGACGCACCGTCCAGCTTAGTGCGCGCAAACGGGGAATCCTTAAAGCAGGCCGTCTGCTTTGTCTCGTCCAGCACGCCGCGGTTCCACAGCGCGTCGGTGTAGTCTGCCAGGCGCAGGGGATAGTCCTCGTCGTAGGGCGTACACAGAGCGTCAAATGTCTGTCCCTGCAGCCCCGGCGCAATGACATACCAGCTGGCGCTGCCGTCGGCGCTCGTCACGCGCCCGCACCAGGCCAGCGCCTTGACCGGTTCCACGGCCTGCAAAAAGGCACCCTCGTCCTCGAACAGGTAGAGCGTGTCACTCTGCGGCGTGCCCGCGTCCAGAGCGTCCAGCGCGGTCTGCGCTCGGCGGCAAGAGCAGTCTCATCGTAGCGGGCGGCGAACGGATCATTCGTCGTCATGCCGTTGTCGGCAGCCCATAGCGCTAAGTGTAAGCTGTCAGCCTGCATGCCCTGCACGGATTCGATGTGGCGGTACTGTGCCGCGCTCTGCCAGAAATCACTGTCCAGTTCGGACGGGAACGCGTCCGTGACCTGCGCGGCCTGCATGGCGTCGTGCCGCTGGCAAAGCGCCGGGCTTACATCCCACAGCTGCACGGCGGCAAACAGTGCGACCCAGACAGCCCGCGGGCAGACGCGCCAGCCCTGCGAACGCTGCCAGCGTCAGCAGGTAGTAGACGGGCCAGAACAGCCGCCCGCCGGAGCGAAAGACCGAGAACAGCTTAATAAAAGAAGCGGGCAGCGGCAGCGTGGCCAGCGTCACGCCGTTGGCAGTGATGACGTTGCTGACGGCAAACGCGGTCAGCACAGCGCAGACGGCGCACAGCGCCCAGTGACGGCGCACTGCGCCCAGGATATGCCGCCGCGCTGACACGACCACGACAGGCAGTGCAGCCAGCACGGCAAGCCCCAGATAGGCAAAGGCGTCATAGTTGCCGCCGACCTGATTCTGTGCGGGCAGCAGGCGGCTGTACAAAACGCCGTTCACACCCGCCGGGTTCCACAGCGCGTTCAGGTTCATGGCAAAATAGCCGTACAACGCCTGCCCGCCGCTGGTGGCTGTGCCGTAAAGCAGCCCCAGCGCCCAGCCCAGCACCGCGGTGCAGAGCATGTTGCCGCCCAAAAACAGCGCGGGCCGCAGCCATTGCCGCTGCCTTACGGCGTACTCAAGCAAAAGCGCCAGTGTGACAGCGTAGGTCATGGGCAGAAAATACGGGTGGATACCGACGGCCAGAATGTTGATGACAAACAATCCGCGCGATGCAAACCGGCTCTGTCGGCGGCAGACAAAATAACAGTACAGCGCCGCCAGCACAAGCCACTGCGCGCCGAGCGAGGTGTGCCGGAACGCGCGCTCCAGTAAAATCGGGCTGGCCGCAAACACAAGCGAACCCGCCAAAGGGGCGGCAAGCCCCTCGGCAAACAGCCCGCACAGCAGCGCCGCAAAGCCGCCCTGCAAAGCAAAGCAGACAAGGGTAAACCAGCCGAAATACTGGAACGTCCCGCCCAGCGCTGCCGCCAGCGGGCGGCACAGCACAGCCAGCAGCGGGATAGAATCGGTGTACGCAACGCTGACGCCCTGCGGCGCGTTGACGGCCTGCGTTACGCCGAGCGGCCAGCCCGGCGCACTGCTTCGGTAGAACAGCCAGCCGCGTAGTGCTGCTGGATGTCCTTTTCAATGTAGCCGCCGCGGCAGAAGGCGTCGTTGGCTGCGTCCAGTGGTGCAAGGCCGTACACCAGCAAAAATACGGCAGCGCCGAGCAGCGCCCCCAGCCAGAACAGCCGGGCGCTGCGGGTAAATTTATGGTTCAGCATACTATGCCTCACAGGGTCCAATAGAAAAAGCCGAAACAACCGGTAAAGCTGTTTCGGCTCGGGTAAATGCCGCTGACCGGGATCGAACCGGTACGGTATCGCTACCGAGGGATTTAAGTCCCTTGCGTCTGCCAGTTCCGCCACAGCGGCATAATATATGTATTGTAGCGCAAGAAGCGGAAATGTCAATCTTCCCGCCGCGTCTTTTTGCCGTCTTTTTGCGGAACAGGTGCAAAAAGCGGATTCCCCGCCCGACGGCACAAAAAATTCACCTTCTGCCGCTTGTGCTTTTGCTTCGAATTTGTTATACTAATATGGTATGTTTGGATAGGTGCGCCCATTTGGGCGTTTATATAAGGAGAAATTCACTTGGAAAAACTGACCTACACCCACAACGATGCCGCCGCCAAGCGCTGGCGGCGTTCTATGAGACACCGCCGCTGGCGTATGTACGCAGCTACGGCTGCCAGCAGAACGTCAACGACGGCGAGAAGATCAAGGGCGTTTTGCAGGATGTCGGCTACGGCCTGTGCGACAATGTCGAACACGCCGACCTCATCCTGTTCAACACCTGCGCCGTGCGTGAGCACGCCGAGCAGCGCGTTTTCGGCAATGTCGGCGCGCTGAAAAAGCTCAAGGAGCAGAACCCGCGTCTGATGATCGGCGTCTGCGGCTGCATGGCCCAGCAGGAGCACATCGTCGAAAAGCTGCGCCAGAGCTACCCCTATGTGGACCTTGTCTTTGGCGTGGACGGCATTGACCGGCTGCCCGCCATGCTGGCCGAGCGCATCCGCAAGGGCAAGCGCTATCTGGAAAAGCCCGCCGAGCGCAACGCCGTGGTCGAGGAGCTGCCCATCCGCCGTGATTCCGGCTTCCGCGCGTGGCTGCCCATCATGTACGGCTGCGACAACTTCTGCACCTACTGCATCGTGCCCTCGTCCGCGGGCGGGAACGCAGCCGCGAACCCGCCGCAATTTTGGCAGAATTCAGGCAGCTTGTTGAGCAGGGCTATAAGGAGATCACCCTCCTGGGCCAGAACGTCAACAGCTACGGCAAGGGGCTGGAACATCCCATCGACTTTGCGACCTTTTGAACCTGCTGTGCGAAGTCCCCGGCGACTACCAGATCCGCTTCATGACGAGCACCCGAGGACGCCAGCCGCAAGCTCATCGACACGATTGCCGCGCAGGAGCATCTGTGCAAGCATATCCACCTGCCCGTGCAGTCCGGCTCGGACCGGCTTCTCAAGGAGATGAACCGCCACTACAACGTCGCGCAGTACATGGATCTGATCCGCTACGCCAAGGAAAAAATTCCCGGTGTGACCTTCTCCAGCGACATCATTGTCGGCTTCCCCGGCGAGACGGAGGAGGACTTTGCCGCAACGCTAGACCTCATCCGTGAGGTGGGCTATATGCAGCTGTTTACCTTCATCTATTCCAAGCGCGCCGCACCCCGGCGGCCAAGCTGCCCGACCCAACGACCCACGCTGAGAAGCCGCCCGCATGGACCGCCTGCTGAAAACGCAGGAGGAGTTCGCCTTTGCCGCCACCGCCGCATGGCAGGCCGGACCGTCCGCGTGCTGGTCGAGGCTGCTGGCCGCAATGAGGGCACCGTCAACGGACGCCTCGACAACAATCTGGTCGTGGAGTTCAAGGCTCCTGAAAGTCTTATCGGCCAGTGGGCCGACGTCCACATCACCGGCTCGCGCGCCGCACTGCTTGTGGGCGAGCTTGCTGAATAAACCCATACATTATATTTATAAGGAGAATTTTACAATGGATTGCATTGATCTTTTCAAGAAAGCCGCCGCTGCCCTGCAGACTGACCCCCGCTACCTGGAGCTGGACGCTGCCCGCCGTGAGAACGACATGGACGAGGAGCTGCAGAACATGATCGGTGAGTTCAACCTCGCCCGCCTCGATCTGAACAATGAGAGTGCCAAGCCGAGACCGATGCCGCCCGCGTAGCCGAGCTGAACCAGCGCGTCAACGACCTGTACAGCCAGATCATGGCCAGCAGGGCATGGTCCGCTACAACGCCGCCAAGGCGAGTGCGAGGCAATGGTCAGCCACATTGACGCCATCATCAACACCGCTATGAACGGCGGCGACCCCATGACCGTGCAGGCCCCCGCCGGCGGCTGCACCGGCAGCTGCTCCACCTGCGGCGGCTGCCAC
>ENA-OQCN01000741-OQCN01000741.1-human-gut-metagenome-genome-assembly--contig:-NODE-741-length-17122-cov-11.692733_pt1 | contig 17122 bp, 19 predicted proteins | sample MGYA00242497_ERZ504576 | MGnify/ENA primary metagenome ERZ504576 (study PRJEB26092, sample SAMD00036296) | human gut metagenome | host: Homo sapiens | study: EMG produced TPA metagenomics assembly of... | reverse complement strand
TATCATCCTGTTGGGTAATCAAATCTGATATCATATAAATATCGTCAATAAACGCACAAACTATTCGAACGCCTGCTACATCATTGAGATATGTCTGTATATTTTCTGTTGTAAATTCATATCCCATCTTCTGCAGTTTATCGTAAATACTATTGGGCTGCTTAATTCTTGTTTTTATAAAAGAAATAGGATTTCGATTGTTCTCAACTGAAAATTCATCATCCAAAACCTCAAGTTTAGTTTGTATCTCCCGAATAGCACAACGATACATCATCATTAAATTATAAAATTTTGTAGCATTATTTAAAAACTGTAGTGATTCCGGACTGTTCATCCTGAGTTTTTTTACTTCATCTTTTGTCATGGAACTTTCCTTTCTACCTCATCCCTGATTTCAAAACATTATTTATACACGGTGCCGCCATGAACTTCTTCGTTATGTAAGGCTTTATATCTGCCAGCACCTGCGACATAGAGGCTTTCTTTCGAGTATCAGTCATAACAATTCCTCCTTCCTACTAATTATTGTCATTATCCCTTGCTGTATTTAACCAGCAATATATCTAAGAACTTTACCCAGGCAATCTCTGCTGTTATCCGTAGACACCTGTTGATTGCTTCCTGGTGCGCTAAGAGGCATCGCTCCCCACATAAAATGCTGATTATAATAATCTAAAAGAATCTTCTCGTATGTACCTGCTGCTGAAGTTGAACTTTCTCCAGAGGAAAGCCATCTCCAATTTCCTATTGCTTGATAAACGAAGCTGTCAATAACTATTCCTGACAAATGGTAGCTTCTAAAATAGTTATCTCGCACATATCGTAGATGCTTGCAAGTGTCAAAAAGCAGTCCATTACTGCTTATATTTTTGTTTTTCATGGCATCCTGTTCTGCTTTTGGATTAGTTGAACGCCAATTCCCACCCATATTTGTATCTGGATATCTGTATGAGCCATCCCAATTTTTGAATGCCGGCAGAATTTCAAAGAACATTCCATCTGAAAAATTGATCTTCACAACCTGTCCATCTGCTCTTACTTCACTTCTTGGATACCGAACAAGAATAGCCTGTCTAACTACTTGCAGAAGACGAGATTGACCATTCCCATAAACAGAGTTGAACTGGTTGTAATATGATTCCGGCAAGGACATCAAAATATCAATATCACTTGTATCTATCGCAGTTCCCCTTCCATAGGAGCCAACATATATACTATTTTGTCTATCGCTTGTTATATTCCAAAACTCACGGTTCATTGCTGATGTTACAGTGCAATATCTTTTTGAAATAAGAGAACGGCTGTCAGCTGATATTACTTCTTCATTTCTTTGAACATACAAACTCAATGTATTCATCCCCCATTTACTCATTTTTTTCTCAAATGCGCCGGAAGCATCTTGTTTAATTCCTCCTGCGTAAAGAATTGCTCTTCATTTGTTTTAAGCGCAGCTTGGGCGGCAGCATAACTTTTCCCATCAGTTAAAGGTGCAGCACAGTAAATTTCCGAACTTTCATCCAACAGTTCATCTCTTTTGCGCACTATTTCTTCAATACTAATTTCGTCAAAGTCTGTCAAAAGTGACAGATATTTTTCTCTTACCTTCCACAGCTTATTTGCAGTCTTAATATGATCGGTTTTTTCAGTGGAAATGTCCTTATCCTTCAGATAGCTTGTTAGTGCAAGAAGTGCTGTTGAACATAGTCCACCAGCCCATAACAGTATCTGTTCATTTGAAATGAGCACTCCCAAAAAACCGCCTGTTGATATTGCTGATAACCCAATCTGTCCCCATTTTATCCAAAAATTACGCTTACTCAACCGATCAGCCATCTTAAAATGACATGTATAGGTATATACAAGTTTTCCATATTCTTCTTGTATTTGAGAATATAATTTTTCACGGTAATCCAGCGAACTTTTCTCCATTGGCGCATTTCCTCCGTACCTTTAGTATTACTCTACCCCCAACGCCTTAAACACCGCATCTTCCGCGCTGCTGTAGAAAATCAGATTAAAACTGCCCACCAGCTCCGGCGGCACGGTGCCAAGGTCTGCTGCGCTGGTAATCGGAAGCAGCACTTTCTTTGCTCCGCTATCGAGACACACCTGCAAACTATTGGCAAGCTCGTCCACTTTCAGAATCGTGCCGCTGATGCTGATTTCTCCCAGCACGGCAAGTGTACTGACTGTAGGCCGTCCAAGAGCGATGCTGCATAGTGCAATCAATGTAGCAATGCCAGCTTTCCGGTCATGCCAATGCCCTGCAAATCCTGATAGTTGATGATGTAATCCCGCATCGTAGTACTGATGCTGCCACTGATGCGATTTCCGTTAGCTTTCAGGAAATTGAACGCCGTATTCGTGGATTCCTTGCAGTCACGGTCGCTGCCAAGCCAGTACGTTCAAATTTTCCGTTGCCAGGCAGCATCTGGCTTTCGAGGCGGAATACACCGATCATACCGGACTTACCCTGACTTACGGTATATACCTGTCCAGGATTGCAGATACCATCAGGAATGAGTTTGCCGCCGCCCTGCTCTGGCACGGAAACAAATTTTTCTTCAAAGGTATCAAGATCAATATAGCTGAAGTTCACATCATAGAATTCCATTCCACCAGTTTTTTCAGCTGCTCCTTGACGCGACGGCGCATTTCCAGCGCAAATACAAGAATTTCTTCAATCTGTTCCTTCGTGAACTCCCCATCCGGATATAGCAATTTCACATAGCCGCCTACGATCTTGCGGACAGCAATCGTATCGCGCTGGTTCAGGTTCTTTCCAAGGCGGAAATACTTATCCAACGCATCACCATACTGTTCTTTCCGCAGTTCTCGGATAAACTCTGCCAAGTAATCCGTGATAAAGCCGTAATCATTGGTAAAATGCTCCGGACGGAACTTCGGAATCTCCCAGCCTGGAATGTAGCAATGCAGACGGTCAAGAAAGGCGGTGTCCGTTCCCATCTCCGGCGGGAACGGGTCAAACAGAGAGGAAGTCTTAAGCAACACATCCACGCTCTGATTGATGTTTCCTACAAAGACCATAGAAGCCGATGCTGCCTTTTCCTCTTTGCCGCGGGCAAAGGAGCCGGAAGCCATATAGTCTTTCATAATTTGAATGCCGTCTTTGTCCTTAAACTTGATTCCGGCAACCTCATCAAAGGCAACGCAGTCCCATAAGCCTACCAACCTACGGTTTTGCGCCCCATGTTGTAAAACAAATTTGCAACGGTCGTCTGACCACCGGATACCAGGATACTGTTCGGGCTGATTTCTTTATAGATATGGGACTTGCCTGTGCTGCGCGGCCCCAATTCACAGAGATTGAAGTTGTTCTCCACCAACGGCAGCATACGCGCAAGCAGCAGCCACTTTTCCCGATTGTTCAACTGTTCCGGCTCATATCCGCAGGAACGCAGCATAACATCCATCCACTCTTTCTGTGTGAATGCCTTGCGTCCCTCTCGAACTTCTTCAATGTCGATATGGGGCATCTGAATCGGAGTCAGCTTATGGATGCTAATGGGAGAGATATCCTTCTGCTTTTTCTGTTTAGAGGAAATCGGCTGTCCATCTATATCCGTGATTCCAAAGCTACTGTCTCCCTCAGATTCATATTCCAGCTGCACGATGCACCAGATACCGCCACAAAGCAGCCGGTCATATTTTTCCGGATAATCATCCGTAATCGGCACATTGGTGAGACCAAGGTTAGAGAACTCTGCAAAAAAGCAATCCTTTTTGATGTCCAGATGCACGGTCACCATATCAATAATGGTATGGCTCCCGTTCTTGCGCAGTTGTGAGAGAATTTTCTGAGCCTCATCCGGGCGGACAAAATTATCTGCCAGAATTCGTTTTACATTCTGAACGCCCTGCTCAATGATTGTCTCATCGTCTGAACTACAATACTGACCCAGCAGGAACTCCAGCACATAGACCGGAACATTTGCTCCTTCTTTTATTTTCTTTGTCAGGTCTTTGCGGACGATCCGACCGTCAAAGTTGCTGCGCAGCTTCCGGCGCAGTTCTTCACGGGTATCATCTGCCGCCATATCCATCATTTCCATACGGAATTCCTGCCTCCTCTATATCAGAATCCGAATCCAAAGTCATCTGCAAAGGCAATGTCCATGATGACAGGCTGCCTCCACTGCTCCAGACCGCTTTCTTCGTCGTAAACCACAAGGTAATACTGCTTGTCCTTGTCGTATTTCTTATTCTTGAATGTGAAACGCATCCGGAAGATACGCTTCTGTGCATTTTCCTCGCGACTGTCCGCCACATAGCTGTTTTCGTTCGAGATTTTCTCATTGTCTTCCGAGAGGAAGAAAATGCGGTATTTTGCAGCTTTTACAGTATCGCTGACTGCATCCGACTGGATAAAGTCCATGGAAGTGATCAGGTTCGTAATCTTATGGACAATGCTTACCAGAGCAATCTCTGCATTCTTTGTTTCCATGTGACCGCGCTCCATCTTAAACTCCAGCACCGGTACCAGCATTTCCTGCGGTGAGGAACCGCCATGCACATAGTTAGCACCGCCTCCGGCCACCTTAAAGACATTGCTGCTGACAGGATAAGACACCACCTTGCTGTCCTCATTCCCCAGAACGCGTCCCATGCTCATATGGTCGATGCCGTCATCTTCCAGTGCCGCCTTGGACACAATAAATCTGCGATTAACAAATGCTTTTTCCGCGCTTTTCCCAGAAATCTTGTCACTTTCTGTCAGCTTATCACGTTTGTAAATAAAGCCATGATCGGCAGTGACGATAAAATGATAGGTGTTGCCGCTGACGGAGATTCTATGAATCAGATCCATAATTTCCTGAACGGCTTCCTCACACGCATGAAATACCTCATCCTCGGTATTTGCCTTGTCTCCACGCGCGTCGATCTGATTATGATATACATAGATAATCTGTCGTTTTGTCAGCACATCTCGCAGCTCTGCCACTTTCAAATTTTTGATATCATCGAACTGTACACAGACACTATCCGGGTTATAGCTTTGCAGCACCTGCTGCCGACCTGCCAGATTATCGCAAAGGATACCATCTACCAGCACCTGGAAGTCATCCGTCATCTCCAGTGTTTTATGCGGTAAAAGTGCTGCCATACCGAGCCTTGTATAAGACGGCAGGACACTTAGTTGTACGGAAAGTTTTGCCGTGCATTTCGGGTCATCCTGCATTCGGGCAAACAATTCCTGTCCGACCTCGTAACGCATGGCATCCGAAATGATGACCACGGTGCGTTCCTTGGTATAGCGCAGGTTGACATTGTAAAACTCCCGCTGCAACGGAATTGCCGAAAATGCGGCATCCTGCTGGATTCCAGCATTCCATGCTGGGAGCAGACAAGCCAGATATTCGTTCGTGTAGATATTTTCCACCAGCTCCCGAAGCGACTCAAAGCTTTCCGTGCTCTCCAGCTGGTCGTAATAATAGTAGAATTTCCGATACTGCTGATCCATATTGTAATCCGCAGCAAGATATCGGTCGATGATTGGCTTTAAGCCATCTGCGGCATGGTAATCCGCTTCCTTCACCATGCTGTATGCACTGGAAAGCATCTGATAGGTTTTCCCGGTCTTTCTGCCAAAGTGCATTTTAGCCCGTTTTTCACAGAGTTCCGGAATGGTAAATCCGTTTACGATTGCACCGATATCTTCCGAAACAAGTCTGCCAATGAGCCACTTTACCAGCACCTGATCCACGGCAAGGAAAGTGTCGCACTCCACCAAATCGTCCACTCGCATTCCTGCAAATGCCGAAAGAACATTCAGCCTTTGGCAACGTGCGCCGACAGAGCGTCGTATTTGTCCCGGTACAGGACGCTGTTCATCAGGCTATCGAGAAATGCGATGATATTGCCGGACTTGTAGGAGACAAAGCTCTTCCATGCTGCCGGAAGCTCTGCCTGCACATATCGCCCAGTATAAGTAACGAACAATGTTACCAGCAGCCGTTCCAAACTCGGTTTTGTATCGGTGTATCCGAAATGCTGCTCACAGAGCTGCCAGAATGCAGACAGCAGGTCGTATTTTTCAAACTCCTGCAAGAAAGCATTGTCCACCAGCTCGCCATCTGTCAACACGATGCGCACGACTTCCTCAAAAGAGCAGGTACGCGCTTGCAGACTGCACTTAGCAGACCGACAAGGATATTTTCTTCATTGAAGTTTTCGATTTCCAAATCATAGAACCGCTGAGTGCGCTCTTTGTTGGCGAAAAACTTGATGTGCTTCTCAATAACCGGCTTGTACTTTTCCTCAATACCCAGGTCAACCGACAGCAAGGAGGCTCGGTCAGCAAAGAACCGTCTGGAATACAGCATTGTGTCTTCCAGATGGTTGTCCCTTACATCCGGTTTAGGAAACGGTGCATAGATCAGATAATTCGTGGTCTTATCCACACGCTCCAGAAAATACTTTGTATAGAACTGGTTATCCGGCTGGAGATGGTAGATCTTCGCATTCTGAAGCTCCACCGTCTCCATATCCTCGGCAAATTCTGCCTTGTCATCGTACCAGAAAACCAGTTTCCGGGTCTCCCCAGTAAATTCCGCATTCAGGCGGTCTATAATTTGTTTCAGGTTCAATTCTGCCATATCAATTTCCTTTACTTGATAGATTCCGCCCTTTGGGGAATATCATACAGGCAGTTACGCTTGATCCGTTTATTGCCTGTGATGCTGCTAATATAATCGTCAATATCCTGCACGATGCAATGGTCCCCCATTGTGTGCAGTGATTCAAAATACTTTGTGATATACCCATAGATGCCATACTCTTCAAAAGTCTTTGCTACATCTGCACCAGAAAGCCCTTTGAAATGACGGTACCGCTCCATGCAATAAATCAAAAAATTGGATTCTTTGCTCATCACTCACGCCTCCTCCGGGTAATCATAGGAGCCTGTCAGAAGTTCATCTTGATACATGGTATACAGCGTCATCGGGCTGTAGTGCCACAATTTCGATTTTTCATCCGAAAGCTCCTGATAGAGCTTGGACTGATAAAAGCGGGAAATCGCTTTTTCATCATCCACATTGCTGTTTTTTGTAATCTGTTCGATGATGGGCGGCACAATGATTGCAAGCATTGCGCTGAACTGATCTTCGTTCATACAAGCTTCCTCCCTTCAAAATGCAAGTATTGCAGAGACTTCTCAGTTGCAAACACCAGCTGGTTGAACAATTTCCGAATCTTGAGTGCCGCCAGTGTCTGTTCCTTATCCAACACTCCAGTCATATACAGGGTAATGGTGCGGTACACATCATCATTTGCCACAGCACCATAAATCAGGTCATGCTGCTTTCCCTGATAGGTTCCCTGACGGTTCTCGGCTACAAAATCCAACCATGCTTCATCTGGGCTATCAAAGCGCAGCAAGCTGCACTCCTTGAAAGCCACAGCTTCCTCTACGGAATAAATATTGAGCGTAGCGGCTCCTGTTTTGCGGCGGTCAGTGACCTTTTGAGCGAAGTTCACTGCCTGATCGCGGTTAGTGGTGGTGTAAAATCCAAAACCGAAGTCCAGATAGCGATTTTGCCGGATAAGTTTCGGCTGTTCTACGATAACATTGCTTCCGTGGTACAAAATCATTGCAAACGCCTCCTGTTCCTCTTATTTCTTTTCTTTCACCATGATGTTCTTGCTGTCCGCCAGCACCTCATAGAACTTGCCGTCCTGCGCGGTCTGGAGCTTACGGTAGTTGACCTTTACGCCGTCATCGAGGTCAAGCTCGATACGGGAAAGTGCCAGATGGCTGATCTTCTCATCGTATTCCCGGCATTCCTTCAGCTGCTTGGCAAGTTTATCCTTACGCTTGGAGCTGCTGCCACCTCGCGGGCATTCCCGCTGTGATCCATCATATCCTGCATCCGGTTGATCTCAGATTCGTACACGCGCTGCATCTTGTGCAGGTAGTCGATACGCAGGTTTCCGATGGTATCCGGCGTGTAGCGGTGCAGGTAAACCAGTGCCTTAAAGCCGTTCTGCTTGCCACTGTCAAACAGCCAGTAGATCGGACGCTTGCCGGAGCCAGTGACAGAATAGGTCTGGCAGTGATCCTTGAAGAAATCGTTCAGGAAGTAGTTACGGATAATCTCCCGGCTGGTGCTGCCCTTATTGCCAAGGGCTTTTGCGATGTAATCGAGGTTTGCTTCCAGTGTATCGGCACCGTAAACTGCTTTCAGCCATGCACACAGGCGCGATACGATATCATCGTCCAGATATTCCTCATCGGTGATAGGGATAACATTGTCAGCATCCGGGAAGAACATTTCATCCACCACAATACCCTCATTGCGGTATGCGCGTTCCAACTCTTCAGCAGAAATCGTTCCAGGGCGTTCGTTCATCTTATCCACAAATGCCTGCAAGGAATACGGCTCTCCAGCAAAAAGCAAGCCATCCTTATAGGTAGAGTAACGGCCAAACATACAACCCACCGCATAGCTGAGCAGGCTCTTGATGTCCCGCTGCAAATCCGCCTTGCGCACGGTAACATCTTTATCTTCCACTTCCGGGGTCAGTTCATCCTGCAAACCGTAGATGTCAATGAAAATGCGGTTCAGCTCTTCTTCGTTGGTTTTCAGCTGGTTAAAGCGGTCATCACATTCCGCCTGCCACTGGTTAAAGGCTTCAGAAATCGTGGAAACATTCTGAAGTAACGGGTGTTTCTTAAAGTCCCATGAGGTTTCAAAAGAGTCCCAATCTTGTTCAGACAACTGTACATTTCCTTCTGCTATCTCAATAATTTTTCCTTTATTCTTTTCGTCTTTCTTAACAGGAACGCTTGACACCGCTCCGGGAACAAAATTTAGCGTCGGATTGATCAGTTTAATAATCTCATTTGCATACTTGGTATTTAACAATGCCAATAAATAATAAAGTGTTTCTCGATTTGCAAAGACACCCGGCGCAGCATCGCTAAAAAAGATTCCCTGTTTCTTCATGCGCAAGCTAATATTGGCACTTGAAATTTTAGTCCATACAAGGCATTCTCTCAAAGCGCAATCAATATTTACGAGTCTACCTCCAGTTGCCCCCTCTGCTGCAATACGGATTTCTTCGCCATTATTAAACCAGTTGACAACAAAACTTTCATTGCCTGCCCAACGTCTAAAATCTCCACCCTTACAAAATGGAAACCACTTGTATTTCATATCTTGAGTATCAGCAATATTGCCGTATCCAAAACCAATCTTCTGGCAATTAACTTCTTCCCACAGACGCAAGAAGCGCGTATTATCTGTTGTTGTCATGCCACTTTTAGCATCTGCAATACTTCCAACAGTTCTTTCATCAAAAAGTTTTAGCACCTCCGGACTAATCCAATATGCAACTGGCACACCCGGAATTTTTGAAAAGCTGATTTGTCCAACGCGGTATTGATTTTGACCAGAAATGAACATATCCGCTTTTCCCTGCTGAGAAGTAGGCTCAATCAGACGGCAGTAAGTACCCTTATAACCCTCTACATGGTTTGCGCAGCGCACAAAGGCGGTGGTCTGCACCACCTCGCCACCAATTTCCTCAAAGGCTCTTGCTCCCAGATGCGCCATGTTGACGGTTTCTGTCAGCATCATCTTTTCACGCAGCTTTTCAAAGCTGGACAGGAACATCCAAGCGTGCTGTGTAATCATTGCCTGAAAACCGTTGTTTACAGTCATCTGACGGCAGCGTTCAATAAACACAGCAAACAGGTCAGCTTTGCTGTCCGGATAGTTCTTCTTGACAAAGTTGTTGACATTTGCACTCAGGTTGCTGGTTCCGGCATAGGGCGGATTCGTGCAGGTAACCCAATATTTCCGCGCCATGGTCTCGCCGATATCAATGAGCCGATTCAGCTGTTCAGCAGTGTCTTCCACGCCCACACTGTCCATGCTGATCTGCCCTGCAGTATCCTCCGCTGCCACAAACCGGCGCAGCAAATCCCAGTTATAGCTCTCCACATTGAGGATAGAGCCGTACTCCTTGGCATCGGTCAGGGTGTCCAGCAGACCTTCCAGCTGCATCTTAGCAGCATTCTTCTCAATATCGTCCATCCCTGCGCCGAAATACTTCAAGTGCGCACGGTTGACGCTATTGCTCTCCTGAATGGCATAGACATGGCAGCTGTTTTCACCGTTCAAGATACGGCGGTTGTACTGACGTGCTTTCATCATCACAGCAAAGTACGCCAGCTGATAGGCACGGTCATCAATGTCCAGACCGTAGATGTTGTTCTCCAGAATGCTTTTTGCAGCATCGCGCTGGCTGTAACCGGCACTCTCGTAAATCTGCATCAGCACATCAAAAGCGTATACGAGGATATGGCCGGAACCCATGCAGGGTCGATGAGCTTGATGTCTTCCGGATTCAGGGCGGCATACTCTTTGCGAATTTCAGCCAGCTTTGCCTGCACCTCCGGCTCCTGTTGTGCTTCCTCCAGATAGTATTTCCAGTTTTCTTTCAGGCCACATTCCGGGTGTCCTTCCACCCACAGACGGCCAAGACTGTTCTCCACCATGTAACGGACGATCCAGTCCGGGGTAAAAAGCTGGGTCACGGCAGGGATTTCCTCTTTGGTGATCTTACCGTTCTTGGCAAATGCATCGGCCTTCGGCTCGGTATTGTAATACTGGTACAGCCAGCCGATGATCTCCACCTGACCGCCGCGCTCGATATTGAAGTCATCCTCCGGGATGTCGTGGATCAGATGATAGACCACGCCATCCTGGTCAATGACGGACAGGCTGAGCAGCAGCTCGGTGTAGTTCTTTGTTTTTTCAAACAGAGCAGGCAGAATCTCGTTCAGGGCATTGCACTGCTTCAGGAACAGGATGCGGAACACCTCGTCCAGCTTGTTGTCCTGCTTCAGCTGGAAAATCTGTGCCTCTTCCTCCGCAGTAAAGGGCAGCTCTGCGTCAAACGGTGTTGTAACCAGATCCGGCTCCAGCTTTCCGCTCTCGGAAGAGAGCACTCGGATATGGGAAGGCAGATAGTCATTGACCTCCATGAAACGGATGGCGATCAGGCGGTTAAACCATGTATAGGCAACCTCCTCAATCACATACTGATATGCGGTTTTGTAGTCGGTATCTTTTTCCTTCTGCTGGATGACTTCTATCAGCTTGTCACGCTGCCGCACGGCCTCGCCGGAAATCGAATACGGTTCTGCGGTGCCGATATCGAAGAACTGAGTGCCGCCGAAGCTCTGCGGCAACGGCTTGGCAATGCCGTCCTCCGTAATACCGATCAGGCGGGCATCATAGCTGACATCTGCAATCAGCTTATTCCGCGCCCAGATCGCAAAATTCTTTATGGCTGTCTTGTTCATGGAGCCAATCCTCCTGTCATTTATAGTTCAATGTTGACGATTGTATCTTCGTCCATCTCTTTCAGCAGGTTTTCACGCAATGCGGCAAGGTATTTATCAATGTCGTCCTTGCTCTCCAGCCGCCACGATGCAGTCTTGGCAACTGTCTTAATGGAGACATTCTTCGTGGTGCGCACCTTATATACCGGCTGCGGTTCTGCGACCTTTTCTTCCGGTTTCACGGCCTCGCCGCGCTTCTTCGCCTCTTCTTCCTGACGCTTGCGCTCTGCCTCGGCCTTTGCCGCTGCTTCCTTTGCAAGGCGAATGTCCTCTGCGTTCATCTCATTGAGCAGGCGCAGCTTCAGTGCCTCCGCCTTATCTGCATAACTGCGCAAAGTGGAAACATTGTTGCAGTGCTCTGCACCGTCCATGATCTCCTTAAACAATTCCAGATAACGATTAAACCTTGCATCCTTATAAGGCTTGGTGTTCAGCACTTCAAAGACGCGGTTCCGATCCTGATTGATGGAATCCTTGACCGGCTCTGCCTGCTCTTCCAGAATGCGCATATAGCAGTTCATAAACTTCTCGCGCAGCTCCGGCAGCTTCGGAATTTCCTTGTAGGGCTTCGCCATCCGGACGATGGTACGCATCTTAGCCACCACGTCTTCCAGTTCTGCATCCACGATGTAGGTCTTGCTGTCCTCGTAGATATTCAGCATATCCAGCGCACGGGTGAAGATAGTCAGCTGTTCACTGCCAAAGAAATCACGGATAGCTCATAGTCTTCGCCAAAATCCATCAGATCATCCTGCTCGTCAAATACGGTCTTAAAGAATTCCAGCGGTGCCTGAATCTGCACCAGTGCGGAAAGCCGCTTCTTACCCTTTTCCAGAAGTTCTTTTCCCGGATAGGCATAATTCTCATATTTCGGTTCCAGCCGCTCAATCTCGGTGATCCGATTCTCGCAGTAATGCTGGAAGTTCTTCATGATGGTATCTTCGTCATCGGCAGGCGGCGCCACCTTGAACAGCTCTTTCATCACGGTGCGGACGGCCTTTTTCTGGTTTTCCGGCACACGGACGCGCACTTCCGTCAGCAGCTTATCCACGAACTGCTTCTTCGTGATATAGCCGATGATTTCTTCTTCGGAACGGTTGTTCAGATTGACACTCTCACCGTTGACCGTAAAGGACAGGTCTCCACGCTTAAAGAGACGTGCCACCAGCCAATGGATGTCATCTTCCACAAAGCCATAGGGTGCTTTCATAAAGCGATCCTTGATGGTTTTCATAGAAGTTTTCATGTGCATCCGGGAGTTGCCCGCCACGAATTGCAGCACATCATCCAGTGCGTGAACATTGGATTCTCCGGTATCTCCCAGTGCCAGCGACAGCTGGTTGCTGGTCTTGAACATCTTCCGGATGTCTGCTTCGCCCATCGCTACGTCGATGTAGGACAGCTTGTGGTAAACCGTCTGCACCAATCTTCCGATTGCCTCGTTGATGCGGCTGGTCACTTCCTTGCCGGAGGTGTGTAGCACATCACCATTGACATAGATGGTAGCCTCTTTCAGAGCTTCCGTCAGGTAAAGCTTGGCGTTACCGTTGCGTTCCCGCATCTCTACGCGCTTTGCTTCCTTAATGGTCTCATACTTGGCAAGCTGCACAGAAGTGTTCTTGCGCAGGAACCGCTCAATTTTCAAGTATGCCCGCATTTCCGTCAGGAACGCATCATCATTCGGCAGAACCACAAGAACTTCCTTGCCCTGGCCAGAGAGCAGGCGCAGCGTACCATCATCGGTGCCGCCCTCATACCACGGGGTCAGCACACGGAGGCCGATATCGTAATTCTGGTTTGCCTTATAGGGGCGGTCATCCACTGTCTGATTGAAGGAGAACGCATACCGTCCACTGAAGCTTGGGTACTGATACTTCTTGCTGGAGAAAATGTCCTCATAGATCATCTCCGCAATCTTCGTGATGACCTCCGGCATCTCCACATTTTCTTTTTCGATTTCGTTGTTGATTTCCTGTTCCTCATCGGTCAGGAAAACATAGATGGAGCCATTCTTCTGGATCAGCATCTGGCGCATCAGCACTTTCAGTGCATCCTCCACCTGTGCTTTCAAAGAAATACGATCATCGTCAATGCTGGTAATCATCAGGCTGACGATGTTGTCCACGTTGGCTTCGATCTCCAAAACATATTTAATCAGGAAAAGGGTCTTCAGCACATTGATGGCAAAGACATCTTTTTCCTTCTTTTCCGGGTTGATATAACTGTTGTCATAAGCGCGGATGATCACGCTGCTGTGGCTGTGGTCAAGGAAGTTCTCCAATGCATCATAGAACCGATAGAACGGCACGATTGCCCCCATCTCATCGTCCATCAGCTGCATAGCAGACTCTTTGAACAGAGCCAGCATGGAACGTTCACCTTCGGACAGGTGCTTGCCGGATGCACCGTGGGTACGGATGCTGGTCAGCACGCTGGCAAGCAAATTAAACTGGTATGGAACAAAAGGATAAACCTCTGCAAAATCTTCTGCGTTAGCGTACAGTTTTTTCTCCACACCGTCGTTGAAGACAATCAGATTTTTGATGATGGTCGCTTTCTGGTCATAGAGCAGACGCAGGCTCTGTGCTGCGGTCTCTGTCTTATCCAGAATACGCTTTTTGATAACAGCGTCTACATTGGCAGAGGACAGAGAAAGGCGTGTATCGAAACGTCCCTGAATCTTGGAGAAGTCGTTCCCCTTCACCTTGGTAATGGAGTCGATATCCTGCTGGCTCGTTACGATTACCCAAGCCTTACCCATGCATTCCTTGCCCAGTTCTTCCGTCACTGTCTGAAGGTTCAGCATCAGTTTGGAATCATCACCAATGTACTGGCCAATCTCATCTACAAGGAAAACCACATGGTGGTTGTTACCTTTTTTCTCAATATAGGACTTTACACGCTTGGCGAAATCCTCAATGCTGATCTGGTAGCTCTCGGTTGCTTTCTCGCACCAGTTACGGGCAGCCGATTCGCTCATGAAATCCATGTCAGAAAGAACATCGACAACGGAATCCTGAATGAAATCGAAGTCCTGACGAGAGCTTTCCCACGGATCGCCATACTCTTCTTCAAACTTTTCCTTAAACTCTTCAAAACGGCCTTCCTCGGAAAGCCTGCGCTCCAGGTCGGCAAGGTGCGGCATAGAACCGCAGAAGCCCTGCATTTCATTGAATACCTTCAGGAATACGTTCACAATGGCATCTTTGTTTTCCTTGCCATTCGAATCGCTTTTGGAATCAATGTTGAAAAGAATTACGTCCGATGGGGTGTTTGCTGCCAGCTGCATATCTGCCAGCACCATCTGATTGGTAATCTTCTGATCCTCGATAAAGTAGTCGATAGCATGTTTGTCTCCGACCTGTTTATTCTGAAGCAGATAGGACAGAATTTTCAGGAAATGAGATTTACCACTTCCAAAGAAGCCGGAAATCCAGACACCCATTTTCGGTGTGGTTCCCTGAATACCTTTTTTATATGCTGCAAAGAAATCCGCAAAATGACGCTGAAGCTCACGGGTCACAACGTACTCTTCCAGCTCCTGCGCTACATTTGTTTCTTCACCCTGACCGACAATGATAACGCCCTGTATCTCACGGTCAATTTTCTTTCGGAACATGTCCTTGATCTGCATAACAGTTTCCTCCATCCATTACTTTACCAGTCGGAATGCCCGGTAATAGTTATCGTCTTTAATCTCATTGAACAGAATCAGTTCCTGTTCATTATAGGTTCCCGGAAAGAACATCACGACCGGGCAGCGCACAAACGCCTGGTGCAAGTTGTTAAGCACCTTGTGGGAACGCAAAATCGGATAGCACTTGCCGATACCGGTCAGGAACACGACTGCATTCTCCGGCGTATGTTCTTTGATATATTGCACGATCAGGCTGTCATCGTCATTCACCTTCATGGAGTTGGTCACTGCCTTGACGATACGCTCGATTCCGCGCTTTTTTTCAAAGTCATAGCACTTTTCCATGAAGTTTTTCTTTTCCAAAAAGTCAATGATGATATCATACAGGTCAAAGACCACAAGCTCAAAATCATCATCGCCCCGGTCGTTCTTATTTTTCAGATACTCTACGCGCTCCCGAACTTCCAGTTCCTTTTCCGGTGGATAATCAAACACCCAATAGTTGACCTCATTTGCGCGGCCTGTTCCTTTTCGGAAAGACGGCTTATGGATTGCAAGCTCCATCTCGTCCAGTCTTTGGCTTAAATCCATTTCATCTTACCCCCGTCAGTGTTTTTACCATGATGCCAAGGTCATGGTCATAAAGCCAATGCTCAAATGCAATATCAAGAATTGGCTTCAGTATTTTTCTTGTGCTGTTTGCCCGGTTGCTTTCTAAAAGTCCTGCTTCATAAAGCTGTGTCTTATAGCAGGAACCGAGACGGCGCAGCGTATAGTCTTGAAGAGAAGCCACTTTCTCACTCTGTTCCTGTTTATTTTTGAAAAATATCCGGATATCTGCATCCGTCAGCTCATCGGAACCAAGAATCATTTTTTCCCGCACTACTTCATACACAAAATCAAAGAACAGCGTGTCATGCAAAAGAGCCGCAGTCAGCACAAATAATTTTTGTGTAGCAAGATCACTGCTCAGAAAGATTGGGTAAAAGCTTTCATCTAATGTCTTGATACGGGCTGTTACGGTAGAATAAATCTGCTGCGCTCGTAGTTTTGTCGGTGCGCCATAGATGTTTGTCTCTTCATTCAACTTTTTAATGTCTGCAAAGCTCTTACCCTCGCTCAAAAGCTGCACGGTTTTCCGAAATTCCATGAACCAGAACGAAAATTTCACTGCTCCGGCACTATACGGTTTTCTTTCCATCTTCGTTCTCTCCATTTCCGGATTTTGTTTTAATGTATCTGCCGCTTTTGATTCTGGCATCCTTCGGCTTTTCGGCGTTAATAGGAATGACCCACTGATGGCCTAAACGCTCGGCACCATCAATTCGCCCTTCCGTGCATAATGTCTGTACTCTCCTTGTGCAGATTCCCCATTTTTCAGAAGCCTGCTTAATCGTCATGAAATCCATACGGAACCTCTTTTTCGATGTCTAAAGTCACTCGCAGCAAGTTAAAATTTCTCATTTATATTCTACTCCAAGAAACGAACAAAATCAATCGAAAGTTCTTCCAAATTTTGAACGATTTTTTTAGAACCCACTCTTCTGCAAGCAGGGCTTTCGTGACACGAAAGCGATTTTCTGCTTGTTGGGGAAACTCCCCAATCCCCTTAGAACGCTGCCTGCGGCATCGGGCTGCGCATCCGTTCCGGATGCTTTAACGGCAGTTCCTGCCAAAGAAAAAAAGCCCGGTGCAGCATGAGCATTACACCCACACTGCACCGGACTTTCCATCATCGACTGCTTTGTCTATTTTCTTCTTCCTGCCGCACTTCTTGCTCATGCAGCTGCTCTTTCTTCTGTTCGTCCTCTTTCAGGATTTCCTGCACGATTTTCTGTGCCACAAGCCAATCCTGCATTTCTGATTTTGTTTTGCGGTACTCTGCATAGGAGCTTTTCTTTCGTTCCAGAAGCATCGCATACTCTGCGTTCAGCTCGCTGATGCGCGGGAGCTTTTTGTCAGAGCCGTTCTCTTTCTTATAAGCATACGCGAAGGGATTATAATGCATCGACTTTCTGAAATTGATAGTATTGAAAATCCGGATACTGTATCCGTTCTTCAAAAGGGCTTGGCCGCAGTCGATTACGATATCGCCTTTCGGGTCAGTGACC